>WBZX01000290.1_pt1 | contig 48168 bp, 47 predicted proteins | sample 5204211 | NCBI WGS metagenome assembly WBZX01 (sample SAMN12344362, study PRJNA552823) | activated sludge metagenome | biome: Activated sludge suspended growth; feature: Nitrification reactor; material: Wastewater; isolation source: activated sludge from nitrification reactor of wastewater...
ACCACGGCCGCCTTCACCTGGCGTCGAGACGGCTCGTCGATGACCAGCAGCACCGGTGAAACCTATCGACGCACGACCGAGATTATCTACCGGAAATACCGGCCCTATGCGGAACGGATTGCCGGCGTCCTCGCGGCTCAACAGCAGAAGATCGATCAAATGCGCGCGGAGGCTCAGTCAAAGCCGTTCGATTGCTCCATCATCATCCCGGTCTGGAACAACCTGGCGCTCACCACCCAGTGTCTGACGGCCCTGGCGGAGGTCACGCAAGGCGCCTCCTATGAAGTCATCGTGGTGGACAACCACTCCACCGACGGAACACCGGCGTTTCTGGCCGGTCTTGGCGGCGATGTGAAGGTGATCACCAACGACGAGAATCTCGGGTTTGCCAAGGCCTGTAACCAGGGGGCTCAGGCGGCGAAAGGGGAGTATCTCGTGTTCCTGAACAACGACACCATTCCACAAGCCGGGTGGCTCAGCGCACTCGTAGATGAAGTGAAGGCCCATTCCGACGTGGCGGTGGTGGGGAGCAAGCTGTTGTATGAAGACCGCACGGTTCAACATGCGGGCGTCGCGTTCTCGCGTGAGTTTCTCATGCCATACCACATGTATCCGGGAGTGCCAGCCAATGCGCCCATGGTCTCGCGCCGCCGTGAGCTCCAATGCGTGACCGCTGCCTGCATGCTCGTCCGGCGGGAGGTCTTCGCCCAGGTCGGGGGATTCGACGAGGGCTACAAGAACGGCTTCGAAGACGTCGATCTCTGCCTCAAAATTGGCGAAAAGAACTGGAAGATCGTCTACCAGCCGCACAGCACCGTCATTCATCTGGAAAGCCGGACGCCCGGGCGGAAAACGCACGAGACGCAGAACAGCAACCGGTTCCGAGAGCGCTGGGGCCATTGTTGGTGGATTACGGATGAAGACCGGTTGCACTTCGAAGATGGTTACTCCGTGCACACCCACCTCAAAGATCGCTTCCTTGGATACACGCTGCGTCTCATCACCGATCCAGCCGTGCAAGCGGAACGAGCACTGGTCGCAGACGTGCAGCGTACAACGGCCCTTCGGGATCAGGAAAAGATCGTCGCGTTGCTGAAACGAGTCGACCAATGGCCTGCCGATCTATGGATTCTTCGTTGGGGAGCGTCACTCAGCGAGAGCATCGGCCATTCAGACCTGGCCCTTCCGTTCTGGAAACGTGTGATCCAACTGAAAGACGATCCTCAAGCCCGGTTGGCGTTGGCCAAGGAGGCGTTGGAAACTGGTGCCGTCAACGAAGCGGATCGCCATGTGACCGCGTTGCTGCACGCTGAACCGTCGCACGGTGAAGGCTGGCTCCTGCGCGGCATCGTCGCCATGCAGGTCAAGGCTTATCACGATGCAGAGCAGTCATTTGAGCGTGCAAAACTTTCCGGGGCCGATTCACGCAAAGCGTCACTGGGCATGGTCATGGCGGCGATGGGAGCCGACCGCCCGGAGAATGCCTGGTCGCACGCGGTGGCGCTCTGCGCCAACGAGCCGGACGATGAAGAATGCATGCATTGGATGCTCAAATGCGGGACGTCGCTTCAACGCTGGGATGCCGTTGCCTCACGGCTCTCGTCGTTCGTGGCCCGCAATCCGGGCAATATTGCTATGCGATTTGCCCTCGCCGGAGTATTGTTGAGAGCAGGACGTCGAGCGGATGCGCAGCGGGAATATGACTGGCTGCGCGCCATGGCGCCGACCTTCGAGGGCATGAACGAGTTGGCAAGACAACTGGCCGAATCCGAACGCCATCTGGTGCCGAACCATGCCGCATGAGCCCTCACCGGAATGCCGCGACCTGGTGATTCAACTGGCGCGCTTGGGCGACTTGGTTCAAACGCTTCCCGCCATCGAGGCGTTGCAGGAAGTGTATCCGGAACGAACCCTGGATGTCCTGTGTGCCGCTCCCTTGACGAGCGTCCTCTCCGGAGCCCGTCGTCTGGGCCGTGTCATTCCCTGGGACGGGGCACAATGGCATGCCTGGACCCATCAGTGGAAAGAGAACCCAGGTCAGACCTTGCAGGCCATGCAGGCCTACGTCGCGTCTCTCGGCAACATGGCGTACGAGCATGTGTATGCGTTGAATCGGCATGCACGGAGCCGTCTCATGACGCAGCTCTTTACAGACCCTTTCTCGCGTGAGGACCAGCAGGACCGCTCAGAGGCGTTCGCAGGTCCATGGACCGAGTATCTCCGGCATATCGCGACACGGCGCGGGAACAATCGCGTGCATTTGGCTGATGCCTGGTGCGGCATGAGCGGAGTCAAGCCACGTGGCCGGGCGCCGCGCTTCCAGCCTCCGGCCGTCGAGCTGCCTGACGACCTCGCTTCCATCGGTGAGCGGCAGGGGCTCTGGGTCGCGCTGGTGACCGGGGCGGGTGAGGCGGATCGTTGCATCCCGGCGGCCACATGGGGCCGGTGGACCCAAGAGTTTCTGACACGGACAGACGAAGGACAGGTCGTGCTGATCGGAAGCGGGCGCGAACGTGAAACGGGACAGGCCATTCTCGAATCAATTCCCGCATTGCTCCAAGGACGTGTCTGGGACGCGACCGGCCGCACAAGCATCCCTCAGTTGATGAAGCTCCTCCATACATGCCGCTGGGTGATCGGTGCCGATACCGGCCCGCTCCATCTGGGCACGTTGATGGGCAGTCGGGCCATCGGATTCTATTTTTCTCATGCCCGGGTGCACGAAACCGGCCCCTACGGTGAAGGGCATTGGGTGTATCAACATGCGACGCAAGCCCAGCCGGAGCGCTGGCCCATCATGGAAAGTATCGCGTTGATCTGCGATGACCAACGTTGTGCCGCCTCCGATTGGACCCTCTGGAGGAATCGTATGGACCAATGGGGGACGAGTTTTGATGACGGATCCGGACAAAAGGAGGGCGTCGAGGACGCCCGCCCGGCTGTCTGGCGAGCCCTCTCTCCAACCTTGTGCGAATCGGTTGCCGCATGACTCTCTTCAAGGACAACATTGGCTGGTTGGCCGCAAGGGATACATCCCTCGCCGCGGCCGTGACGACTTCGGCCGGCGGTGTACTGACAATCGAGCCGGCACGGAGCGGCGTCCCTTCGGCTCGGCGATCCGGGCGGTGGATTCACAGCGCCTATGATCCGATCCGCGAAGCGGAATTATGGGCCGACACCCATGCGCCTGCCTGTCAGGCAGGCGAGACCGTCGTCGTGGCCGGCGTCGGGCTGCTGTACCACGTTGAGGCTCTTCGGAAACGAATGGCGCCGGAGATTGCGGTGGCGGTGCTGATCTCCGACCTCGACGAATTCCATGACACGCTCGTCGCGCGGCCCCTCGGATCATGGGCCGAGAACATCCTCTGGCTCTCCGGTACGCCGGTCGAGATCGCTGATCGACTGAGCAAGACGGGCCGCCCCCTGCGCTGTCTGTCCTATGCTCCGGCCACACACAGTGATGCGAACTTCCACAGCACGTTCGAGCAGGCCTTGCGGCGCGGAGTAGCGCGCCAGACCGGCGGGCAGCTGACGATCGCACTGGTAGGGCCCATTTACGGCGGTTCGCTGCCGATCGCACGGTATGTGAGACGGGCCCTGGAAACGCTCGGGCACAAGGTGCAATGGATCGATCACAGTGTGCATGCGTCAAGTTACGAGGCCATGGGGGCGCTGAAAGATGCGCGCAATCGCCAACTGATGCAGGGTCGCTTGGCCGAAGTGTTGAGCCAATGGACCCTGGCCTCCCTGGCCGAGTCACCTCCCGACCTCGTCTTGTCTCTGGCTCAGGCACCGTTGACCTTGCCGGTGCTCGAACATCTCCGGAGGAAGAAGCTGCTGACCGCCATGTGGTTCGTCGAGAACTATCGCCACCTGACCTATTGGCAACAGATGGCACCGGGGTATGACTACTGGTTCGTGTTCCAGCAGGGGGCCTGTCTCGATGCGTTCCGGCAGGCGGGTGCGCGGCATGTCGGCTTTCTGCCCATGGCGGCAGACCCTGAGTTGCATCGCCCGATGGATCTGTCTGATGAACAACGGCGCATCTATGGTGCGGATGTCTCCTTCGTCGGCGCGGGATATGCCAATCGCCGGCGCCTGTTCCCGGCACTGCTACGCCGACCCTGGTCGTTCAAACTCTGGGGAAATGAGTGGGACGGGGCCGACGAGCTTGACTCGGTACTGCAGCTCAACGGCGCGCGAATCGATACCGACACCTGCATGAAGGTCTTCAACGCCACAGCGATCAATTTAAATGTCCATTCCACGACCGGCGCAGGTCTTGATCCGGAAGCCGATTTCGTCAATCCACGGACCTTTGAACTGGCAGCCTGCGGCGCGTTTCAGCTGGTCGATTCCCGCTCCCAGTTGCCGGACTTTTTCACCGACCGGGAGATGCTCTCGTTCCGGAACTTCGATGAAGTCCCCGGACTCGTGGAGCGATGGCTCGGAGATCCTGCCGCTCGACAGGCTATGGCCGCTGCAGCCCGCGCACGTGTCCTGGGTGCGCATACCTATGGGCATCGAATGCGGGACTTGTTGGGACATATCGGACTCTCCCAGCCCGATCGAGTCGGAGCCGTGCTGCGGGGAGACCGGCAGCAGGAATCCCTGCTGTCGCGTTGCGCCGGGGATGTTCCGCTGGAATCGTTGCTCAAGGACTTTCCTGCCGGACAGCGGGTCGAGCTGAAGGATGTCGCCGCACGAATCCGCAGCAAAGGCTCGACCGCGACGCTCAAGCGGGAAGAATTGATGGTGTTGATGTTGGATGAATACCGGAGCGAGACACGCGATCTGTTATGAATAAGCAAGTGCTTCTCATCAATATCACCCGGATGGGCGATCTCGTGCAAATGGGCACCCTGCTGCAGCGCCTCCAGCATGAGTGGCCGGGGGTCGCCGTCGATCTGGTCGTGGATGAACGGTTTGCTCCGATCGCGAAACTCCTGCCTCATCTCCGGCACATCATCGATTATGACTTTCATCGCCTGGTCGACGAGAGTCGGGCGCAAACGAAGGATGTCGTCACGCTCTACCGTGAAATGACTGACTGGGCAGCGCCGTTAATCGAGGCCGGCTACGACCGCGTCATCAATTTGACCTTTAATCGCCGGAGCGGACTGCTGGCCTCCTACGTCGGGGCCAAAGAAATTCGAGGCATCGCGTCTCCGAAAGACGGGGACGTGGTCATCCATAACCCGTGGATGGCCTATTTGACCGATGTGCACAGTCAACGGCAGTTCAATCACTTCAATCTGGTGGATATCTACGCCTTGGGCGGAAGCGGGACCGGACCGTTTGCGCCCTTGTCGCTCGACATTCCTCCGGGCACGGCGCAATGGGCGCGTGACTTTTTTGAACGGCACGGCGGGCAACAGATGCCTTGGATGGCGGTGCAAGTCGGGGCCAGCGATCCGATGAAGGCCTGGCGGCCGGAACTCTTCGGTCAGACCCTGGCGGTGCTGAGTCGGCAAACACGGGTCGGGTATGTCTTCATCGGGACGGAGAGCGAGCGGAAGGCGATTCAAACCGCCCAGATGGCCTATCGGCAAGCCGGCGGGTCCGCGCCTCTCTGCGACGCGGTGGGGCGAACGACACTGCCTCAGCTCGCTGCGGTGCTGGCCCAGTGCCGACTCCTGCTGACCAACGATACCGGCCCGATGCACCTCGCAGTCGGAGCGGGCATTCCGGTGATTGATCTCTCGGTCGGGCATGTCGACTTTCGCGAGACGGGCCCCTATGGACCGGGGCATTGGATCGTTCAGCCGGATATGGGTTGCGCGCCTTGCGGATTCGATCAGGTCTGTCTGCACCACGCCTGTAAAGACCGGCTGGTACCGGATCAAATTGCCTCGCTGTGCCTGCATGTACTCACTGGAGCCGCATTTCCAGCAACATTGACCGGCATCAAGATCTTTCGCTCCCGCGTGGATGAGGACGGGCTGGGCGGCGCCGATATTTGCGCGGGACGGGAAGATCAGACAATCAGCTGGTATGGCCGCTTCTGGCGTCGATTCTGGTTCGAACAATTTACGGGCCGCCCCAGTCAGGTCCCCATGGTTCCGGAGCCTCCGCCCGACTGGAAGGAGAGTATGGCGCTCCTGGATCGGGTTCTCCCTCTCGCAGCCGGGTTGGTCTCAAGAGCGAAGGAAATGGTGCGATTAACCGCCAGACGGCCGTTGCCGGTCAGTGCCTTGCAGCAGATGCAACTCGAGGAGAACAGGGCGCGTCAGACCATTGTGGCGCTCAGTCTCCAATTCCCGGCGACCGCATCCCTGGCCGTAGCCCTGGTGCGGGATACCCACAATGACGACAGCCACGAACTGACCGGCATGGCAGAAGCCCGTCTTGCAACCTATCGACGCTGGCAGAACAGGCTGCATACGGTCGCGGCCGGTTTCCGTACTTTCAAGACACCGCAAGGTTTCGCACCGCGTGGAACCAGGATGGCTCTTCCCATGGCGCCTATCGGATAGCGACAGCAGACGTACGTTTGACACTCGGCCAAAGGAGTCCTGATCATGCATATCACGCTCGACGGCGAACAGTGGCAACTGCCGGATGACACGTCTCTCATGAACGCCCTGGCGTTTCTCAGCGACAAAGCCCATGCCCAACATCGGATTGTGACGTCGTTGACGGTCGGCGGGAAGAGCATCAACGATCGGGATTTGGATCCGTCCTTTTTGAATCAACGGGGACAAGATGTGGGCGAGGTGGCCGGACGATCTCAATCGCTGCACGCCATCATCACAGATGCGAAACAGGCCATCGATCGGTTTGCCGCGCAGTTGCGAGCTGATGGCCTGGGCCTGCTCGGCCCGCTACGTTCGGGCACCGGGCAGGTGGGAACCATCGATTCCTGGTTGGGCCGTCTTGCAGACTATACGGAAATGTTGGAGGCCGGACAAACGCAGGGTGTGGCAGGACTCTCATCCGCCCCGCTCCTCCCATGGATACAGGAACTCCTGGGTGCGCGAACCTTCGCCGATCCCATCCGCGTCGCGGATCTGTTGGAGTATGAATTATTACCCCTGCTCGCTGAGTCCAGTCAGGCTGCTTAGTGCCCGTTGTTCTCCGATGAGACACTTCAACGAATGATGCCTCCCATTGCACCCGTTTCCTGCCTGGCACGGCGCTCTTAAGTCTTCCCGACAGCCTACCGATAAGGGGCACAGCAATACGGTAGCAAGGCGCAGCGGGGATGTGGCCACATCTCCCTAAACCTGGCGACCATCTCGTCGGCACGGACGCTGGCGACGTTCCGGTAGTAGTGCGGAAGCTTCAGGAGGAAGTAGTCATGGCATTAGTCGTCAATACCAACGTTTCATCTCTGGCAGCCCAGCGTAACCTGTCGATCAACCAAGCCCAATTGGGGCGTTCAGTTGAACGATTGTCCTCGGGCTTGCGAATCACCCGTGCGGCGGATGACGCCGCGGGATTGGGCGTGTCCGAAACATTGCGGGCGCAGATCCGCAGTATCAATCAGGCCAATCGAAACGCCGGTGACGGCATCAGCTTGACTCAGGTCGCCGACGGTGCCGCGGCCACGGTCGGCAGCTTGTTGTCTCGTATGCGTGAGCTGGCGACTCAGTCTGCCAGCGGGACGCTGGGAGCAACCGAGCGCTCCTACCTGGACCAGGAGTTTGTGGCGTTACGTTCGGAAATCGATCGAATTGCAACAACGACCGAATATAACGGTCAGCCGCTCCTGAGCGGAAGCAGCAACACTTTTGAAGTCTTTATCGGTTTCAAGAGTGGTTCGGGCAATTCGTTGAATGTGGCATTGGCCGATCTCGACGTCGCAGCGGTCGGATTGACCGGCGCGAGTGTGTCGACGGCAGCAGCCGCACAGACCATGCTTTCCAATATCGACAGCGCCATCAGCGCGGTGGCAACCGCCCGCGCGAATTACGGGTCGATTCAAAGCCGGTTCGAAGTCGCGATCCAGAACTTGACGGTCACGGCTGAGAACTTTACTGCGGCGGAATCTCGGATTCGAGACGCGGACATTGCCCAAGAGACATCTGTGTTCACGAAGAACCAGATCCTCACCCAATCCGGCATCGCGATTTTGGCGCAAGCCAACTCGTTGCCACAGCAAGCCTTGGCGCTGCTGCGAGGATAAGGCATCAGCCGCCGGATAGCCCTCCCGTATGGGAGGGCTATCCACGGATTGAACCGAGGAGGGTAACATGGTCCACCAGGTTTCGAATCACAAGGACCTCCCCGCAGCCGCCACCCATGCGACCCAGAGCGGACCTCAACATGCCGTTGACAAGAAGGCTGAGGCCCAGCGCCCTGAACCTGAGGCGTCCACGACTGAGGTCAAAGGGAAGGATCTGGAACAGGCTCTGTCGCGAGTACGTGAAGTGTTCCAGAAGGCAGACTCCAGATTGGAGTTTAGCGTCGATCCGGATCTGGATCGGGTGGTGGTCAAGGTCATGGACGGGGAGTCAGGAACCGTGATCCGCCAGATTCCGCAGCAGGAAGTCATCGATCTTGCGAAGAGGTTGGAGACGCCGACCGGGCTGCTCCTGCACCACAAGGTGTAACCTGCTTCACGACATGAAAGGGATGTCATGGCGATTAGTTTCGGCGGGTTAGGAAATGGTGTGGACTTTGGTCAAGTCGTCTCCGAGTTGGCCAAAGTCCAACGCCTGCCCATCGACGCATTGACGGCGAAGAAAAAGGATCTGCAGACCAAACTCACCGATTATGGCGCCCTCGGCAACAAGCTGCTCGCGCTTCAGAGCGCCGCGAATGCCCTCCGGCTTCCCAGCAGCTTCAATCGATCGACCAGCACCGTCAGCGATGACAACATTCTCACGGCTCAAGCCGGCGCGGGAGCAGCGACCGGCAGTTATACGGTGCAAGTCACTCAGCTGGCCAAAGCCAATCAAATTACGAACAAAGCCGTCAAGGCGGTCTCCGGCACCACTGAAGTAGTCTCGAGCGGCGCCGGCACCTTTACCTTTCGGGTCGGAAGCGGAACGGATCAAACGGTCACCCTCAACGCCGGCGCCACGCTCGACGATCTCCGTTCGGCGATCAACGATCTGGGAGCCGGTGTCACCGCCTCCGTGATCAATACCGGAACGGAAGCGAGCCCGGCTTACCGGCTGACCTTGAGCGCCACCTCATCGGGCGCGGACAATACCATCACGGTTGTGGCCGATACGACCACTCTCGACCTCACGAACACGAGCGGGACAGGCGGTACCGATACGTTGCAGGCCGGGCAGAACGCCATCGTGGTGATCGGCGATCCCGACCAAACCACGATTTCCATCGAGCGCGCCTCCAACGTCATCACCGATGCGATTCCGGACGTCACACTCACGCTCAAGTCGAAAACCGTCACGACTCCCGATCCGGAACCGGTCACGGTGAATATCAGCACGGATCCGGAGAGCGTCAAGACCAATATCAAAACCCTGGTGACCGCCTACAACGACATCGTGAAGTTCGTCAACGAGCGGACCACGTACGACATCACCACAAAGACCGGCGGGATCTTCTTCAACGAGAGCACGGCGAAAAACGTCTTGAGCCAGTTGCGCACGGCCATCTCGGGGGAGGTCAGCGGACTCTCCACCTACAAGACGCTCGGCGCGGTCGGATTTAAAACGGAACGCGACGGGACCCTCACCGTCGAAGACGCGAAGTTGGACTCGGCGATGGCGAGCAACTATGCCGCCACACGGGCCTTGTTCGTGACGCAGTCGAGCTCCAGCGGCATTGCCGACCGTCTGGTGAACGCGGTCGATTTCCTCGACAGCGTCGACAGCGGCGCTTTCACCGTTCGAAAAAATTCCATCACCAGCCAGATCAGCCGGCTGACCGATGAAATCGGCCGTAAGGAAGACGTGGCTGCGGCATACGAGGAGCGCCTGCGACTTCAATTCGCCTCGTTGGATGCGTTGTTACAGAAACTACAATCACAAACCAGCGCCCTTCAGGCGCTCAGCTAAGTTATAAGGTCACTATGATCGCCACTGCCGCGAACGCCTATCAACAGACTCAAGTCATGACCGCCAACCGGGTGCAACTGATCGTGTTGCTGTACGACTCCGCGATTCAATCGATGGAGCTGGCCCGGGAAGCCATTCTCACGAACAACTACAAGGACAAGGCCCGTTTTCTCGATCGCAGTATCGCGATTGTCGGAGAACTGTCCAGCGTCCTGGACTTCGAGCGAGGCGGGGAGATCGCGGTCTCGTTGCACCGGTTGTATGACTACATGGTGCAGCAATGTATCCAGGCCAATCTTCGACACAACGGCAAGCACCTGGACGGACCGGTTCGCTGCCTGACGACGTTACGAGAAGGCTGGCAGGTTGTCGCACGGCAGGAAGCGGTGGCCCATGTCGGCAGCTAGTTCCCGAGATACCGGTTCTCTCCATGATCGCCGCTCCATCGAACGGCTCACCATCCAAGCTCTGGAGGCCGCTCGGGCCGGCGATTGGGATCTGGTCGACGCCTGCTATAGCGCGCGCGGACTCAGCCTTGCCGCTTGCGAACTCGATCGCACAGTCGCACAACGACTGGTGAGCATGGATGAAGAAGTTCGCACGGCCATCCTGGTGGCGCAAGCAGGGATATCCGCGCAACTAACCGATGCCGCTCAAGTGAAACGACACCTGCGCCAATTACGTGAAAGTAGCGGACAAGTTGCCTCCGAACGTGTCACGATACATCGTGCAGCTTGACGAACGCGAACCCAAGCCACATGCCTCGGTCGTTCTCCTCCACCGCAGAGGTTCGGTATGACTCCGTCACATGACCGGTTTCGTCAGAGCCCCTACACCGACATCAAAAATGAAGAGCGACGCGAATGGCTGCGCATCGAAGATCGATTGCTCCTTGAATACCGTCGTTCCGACGAACCGGCCGAAGCCATGAACGCCCATCTCCCTCCGGCAACGGAAGATACGATCGCCACCGCTGTGTCAAAACCGACCATTGATCTGCTGGTCCGGGCAGGGGAGACCTTTGCCGGATCGCCGTTATTACCCTGGGTCTCCAAAATCGACTGGATGTTGGAGACGATTCTCAAGTCCCTCGTGAAAAGTCATCCGGGAAGCGTCGCCATCGCACGGCTGACCGATGTCGATATCAGCGCCGGCGGGTTGGGGTTCGATACCCCGCGTCAGTTTCAGGCGGACGATCAGTTGGTGGTGAAAGTGATCCTGCCGCCGTTCAGCATGATCGAGGCGACGGTGCGCATTATTCGAGTGACCCCGGCCGAAAAGGGAGCCACGGGCTTTCACGTTGCCACGCAGTTTGTCGAGTTGGGCGGGGACGATCAGGAGCTGATTATTCGGCACATTCTTCAGGTGCAAGCCGAACGCCTGCGGGCAAGAAAAGCGGCACACTAACGGCCGTATCGCGACGCTTCGCGATGAACCTGTATCCGGTAGATTCCAGAGGTTATGCAGCCTGTTCAGGTGACGGAGCGGTCTCAGTCGGGATCGTGACCGGAGAAGCTAACAGGGTGAGTAGGGTCTGAGCAGCTTTTTCGAGGGCCAGGGACGCGGGCGCCGTGGGCTCGAATTCGACGACCGGAAGATAACTGCGCACCGCGCGCGTCATAGCCGGATCATCTGGAATCTCACCCAGCATCGTCAGGTCTCCACCGACATATTCCTGCAACAGTTTCTTCAACTGCAACACATTCACACGCGACTTGCCTGAGACACGATTGACGATCAGGTACGGTTGAAACCCCTGTAGCGTCCGGCTGGCTGTCTCCCGGGCGTTGGGATTCGTTTCGCCGACCGCCTGAATCACCTCATCGATACTGCAGAAATCCCGATCGGAGAGGGTCTCGGTGACGGCATCGCGCGACAGGAATGCCGACAAGACACGGCGAATGGCCGCCAACTTGATAAAGCGATATAAGTCGAGTACCGAGGTCGGGTCCGGGGTGGCCACCGTCAGATAGTGGTCCGCCATCAGAAAAAAGTCCAGCGCATGATAACTGGTGCCTGCGCCGATATCGACCATGATGACATCGGCTTGCAATTGCCGAAAGTGACGAATCAGCCGCTTTTTCTTCGCATAGGGAAGGTTGGCCGTCGCCAGCGTATCGCCTGTTCCTGGAATCAAGTGGAGAAAGGGATGTGCCGAGACCTGCTGGAGTACTTCATCCAAGCGTTCGACCCGCCGTTCAATAAAATCGGTCAAGGTGAGGGGAGGGTTCAGCAGCCCGAACAGGATATGGGCGTCCGCGCCTCCTACATCCAGATCCGCCAAGACTACGCGCTTGCCCTCTTTGGCCAATAACATGGCCAAGTTGGCGGCGACGACGCTTTTTCCTACACCGCCTTTGCCTGAGCCGACTGAAACAATCATGGCCATAGGGACTGCTCCCTTACCCTGGTGTATATGCCGCTTCTTCTGCCGGTCTGCCTGGAGCAAGACATGAGTGACAGTCGCTGACCCGGACTATTCATGAATGCCTGCTCCGTCGTCCGATCCTCTCGCCCGGCGTGGCTGTTCCCGTTCGGCCTCGCTTGCGAGAAGCCCCGGCTGGATTCGGTCTCGAAGGCCTCGCGACGGCATTCATGAATAATCCGGGCTAACAGGCTGCGGAAACACTCGATGGTTGCGCCATACGCGACGATCCACTCAGGCGCCGTGTCGGTAGGACAATACCCCGCAGGCTGCGCAAACAGGCCATCCCCTCGTCCGTCGTTCGTCTCTCGGTGCAGAATCGGCTGCGACATGCTCGCGAGATACGCTTCACGATTCACGGGTGTCGAGCACGCCGCTGGCGGACTGTTTCCGCAGCCTGCTAGGAAAACTCCTGTCGGTGCGGAGTCCCCGGGCGAATGCAGAGGGAGAACCGATTCACTGGCCATACATATTTGTTGTCCGCCATTCAGTTTCTTGATGCCATAGCCGATAAAGAAGCCGACTCGTGAGCGAGAGGAGGAGAGATCATGTTCACCATCGAGGAATCGACCGACCGGACAACCCTGACCATTACCCCCATCGGTCGCTTCGACGCCAGGTTGCATCGTGCGTTCATGGAAGCCTATACGAACAAGCCGCTTCCGTCCAGTCATTACGTGGTTGACTTCGGGCAAACGGAATATATCGACAGCACCGGGCTTGGAATGTTGCTAAAGCTGCGTGAATTTGCGGGCGGACAGCAATCCCGCGTCCATCTCATCAAGTGTTCTCCACAGGTCAAAAGTATTCTTTCGATCGCGAATTTTCAATCGCTGCTCACCATATTATGAAAATCCTGGTGGCAGACGATACGGATGTGAACCGGCAGATTTTGCAGTTTCAGCTGCGTAAGGATGGTCATCACGTGGTGTTCGCCATGGATGGAAAGCAGGCTGTGAGCCAGTTTGAGAAAGAGCAGCCCGACTTGATCCTAATGGATCTGATGATGCCGGAAATGGACGGTAAGGAAGCCACATCGCTGATCAAAAAGCAATCCGGCAGCCGCTTCGTGCCGGTCATTTTCTTGACGGCCATGACCGATGAGAAGGGACTTGCCGAATGCCTTGCCGCGGGTGGAGACGACATACTCACGAAACCGTATAGTCAGACCATTTTGCGGGCAAAGCTCTCGGCCTGGGGTCGCGTGCAGCTCCTGCACGCGCGAGTCACTGAACAAAAGCAGGAACTCGAAGCCTACCGTGACCGCTCATTCCACGAAATCGATGTGGCCAACGAGATTCGAACGCGAATTCTGGCTACGCCCTGTATGGAACGAATGGGCATCAAGTACCATGTGGCTCCGGCCGCAATCCTTGGAGGGGATCTCGTATTAGCCGGGACGACTCCTACCGGCCTTCTCCATATCCTCCTGGGCGACTTCACGGGTCATGGGCTGTCGTCTGCCATCGGCGCGTTACCGCTGGCCGATGTCTTTTATCGCATGACCGAGCGGGGGCATACGTTGCGCGAGATTTTGCGGGAAATCAATCGCAAGTTGAAGCACACCATGCCGGTCGGAATCTTCTGCGCAGCCAGCGCAGTCGAAATCGATCCGATCCGCTGCCGGGCATCAGTCTGGAACGGCGGACTTCCTCCGGCCTTGGTCCTCAACCCGGGTACGGGAATACGGTTGCAATGGGCATCGCAGCATCCTCCCCTGGGCGTGCTGCATGAGAAAGAGTTCACTCCGAATCTAGAGGAGTATGACATTCAGCCGGGCGACCGCATGATGCTGTATACGGACGGCGTGATTGAAACACGCAGTCCGGCAGGGGAGCTGTTCGGCGAATCTCGTGTCCATGAGGCTGTGGCGCAAGGGCGGGTGTCGCGCACATTCGAGGAACTCGTGGCCGCACTCACTGCCTTCGCCGCCGGGGGCGCGCAAGAAGACGATATTACGGTGGTCGATGTGCCCTGCGATACCGTCCTCGAACGACCTGCAGCACAGGTTCATTCGCCCTCGCGGGATCGCTCGTGGCCGCTTCCCTGGCGCATCGAGGTCCGGTTGGGACCGGAGGCGATGCGGGCAAACGATCCACTGCCCGACATGATGCAACTCGTGAGTCTCTTGCCTGGTTTTGCGCGGCACCGCGAGCGTCTGTTTACCGTGCTTGCGGAGCTTCTGACGAATGCCGTCGATCACGGTGTATTGGGAATCCAGTCACGAGTAAAACTTTCGCCCGATGGATTTGACGCCTATTATCGGGAACGCGACCGGCGTCTGGCTGCTTTGCAGGAAGGCTACGTGCGGGTCTCCTTAACCCATGCCTGCTCCGCGAGCGGCTCTCAGATAATCGTACGGGTCGAAGACAGCGGGCCGGGATTTGATGCCACCCCTGCCGCCACACCCTTATCCACGAATGATTCGATGTTCGGTCGCGGGCTTGGGCTGGTCCGAGCTCTGTGTCAGCAGGTGACGTTCCATGGAACCGGCAATTGCGTAGAGGCCGTGTATAACTGGGATTGAGGTGTGTTTCTAATCGCATGATTCATAAACGTTTTGTTGCGGACTCGGATTCGCGGCGGTATCGGATTGGGGGAGCGAGACTCGCTCCTCGCTTCAGAACATACTGTTCGCGGGCGCATCCGAGCTGAGGCTTGCGTGTGTCTGCCTTGCATGCGGTTCCACGTATGGTAGACGGGCCGAAGGGGCTCAAGAAAAATAGCTGATCATCCGATACGTACATATGGTTGAGCAGGCCATTGGGGACTGCTGGTGAGATCATCTAGTCCGAAGGAGACAATGCCATGATGGATGCCCTGCGACGATTTGCAAGAGAAGAGGACGGCACGGCTGCGATCGAATATGCGTTGATCGCATCGGCGATTGCAGTGGTGATTGCGACGGCCGTGTTTACGCTCGGCGGCAATATCCGGAACATGTTCACGCGCTTGGCCGGCCTGATTCGCTGAGCCCCATGGGGCGTCGCATCTCTAGTCGAGGTGGCGGTGGAAGTAATTCTGTTCGTGCTGGCAGTGGTAGCGGTCGGGGCGGCGAGCGACCTCGCGAGAGGCCTGATTCCGAACTGGCTAACGGTCGCAGGGGCAGTGGGGGGAGTCATTCTGCACACCGCGCAGGAAGGCCTGATGGGGTTCACCATCGGCATCGCTGGGTGGTTCGTCGGTATCGCCCTGTTGATCGGGTTTTATGCGTGTGGCGGAATGGGGGCCGGAGACGTGAAACTGCTCGGTGCGGTCGGAAGCTGTTTAGGACCGTCCGGCGTGATGCAGGCGGCTGTGGCCATTGCCCTGCTCGGCGGGATCTATGCGCTGGGCGTCAGTGGCCGGCACCGGGGAGGGCGCGCAACGCTGCGCAGTATCTATGCAGGCTGTCTGACGATCGCGCTCACCGGTTGTCCGGCACCGTCTGCGACGTCGCCGGGTCCGGAACCGTTGCTCCGGTACGGCATCGTGATTGCGCTGGGAACGACACTGACTCTGTGGTGGCGAGGAGATCTGTCGTCGGGCTCTTAACGCATCGCATCGAGAACTGGGAACTGGTGGTGCTCTGCCGACCCGGTCCAGCGGAAACAGAATGAACATTGCAGCGGCAGGTCGGGGAGACCGCATGCCCTCTCATTCAGTCGTGGGTAACGTCGTATCGCTAGGAGCATAGACATGGCGCTGACATCTCGACAACGGGCACTCATCGTGGTCGGTCTGGGAGGGACCATCGGGGCGGTGAGCAGCCTGCTGGCGTACGGTTATGTCCAGCAATTGCTGGACGAGACGCGTACCGAACTCAGCGCGAACAACCGGATGACGTCCGTCGCGGTGGCTGCCCGCGCGCTTCCATGGGGAACCGTGCTGTCCGTTGATGCCATCCGTGTGGTGCCCTTTCCCTCCGAGAGCGTCCCGGATGGGACCTTTCCGTCTGGCGACGAACTGATCGGTCGCGTGTTGTTGACGCCGCTGGCCTCCCAGGAACCTATTCTTGTCTCGAAACTCGCGCCTACCGACGTCACCACCGGCGGGATCGCAGCCATCACCCATCCGGAGAAGCGCGCCATGGCCATCAAAGTGGATGACGTCACGGCAGTCGGAGGGATTCTGAAGCCAGGCGACCACGTGGATGTCCTGACTACCATGTCTCGGCTTCTCAACGGCGGCGAGCCGGTCACGAAGCTCGTGTTAGCCGATATTGCGGTGTTGTCGACGGGACTGGATTCGTCGACCGCCAAAGAAGATGAATCATTTCTTTCCGGCCAGAAGGCCTCGCGTACCCCGCCGACCGTCGTCACGCTGGAGGTGACTCCCCACGAGGCGGAGCGGCTGTCTCTCGCATCGATGGAAGGAAAAGTGCATCTGGCGCTCAGAAACCCGCGCAGCGCAGCGACTGTCTCGACACCGGGGGTGACCGTATCGTCGCTTTTCGGGGCTCAGGGGCCCGATTCACGCAGGTTGCCAGAGAGCGCGTCGTCGCGACAACGAAGAGTCGCCCGTGACCGGCCATCCGAGCGCATCGTCCGCGCGAGCGAGAAGGAGCAGGCACACACCACGAGCGCCGAGGCGGCGGCGCCCGCCTCCATAGTCGCGGGCGGGATACCTCGGCTTCAGCCCTATCTGCACGGTCAAGAAGCAGCGGCACCTGCCGGGGAGGCGGTAGGCGCGATTGCGCCCGCCGACGATACCGGCCTGTTGAGGCCGGATGAACGCGGGGCTCACGCGCGTGCGGCAACCGGCGACCGGGCGGAAAATCGTATCGCTGCGACACCGGTTCAGGCCGGTTCCATCGGCGAAACCGCGCTCCGTCGGCCGTCCGTGTCGGTGGAAGTGATCCGAGGCACCTCACGGACGGAAGTAACGTTCTAGCTGCCTGGCGGGCAGAGAAAGGCATGTGACGCAGACGATGGGTTGCCCGCGGTATCGACAGGCCAGGTGGGGGGGGATGATCTTCTGGGGCGCTCTCGCGCTCATGTCGGCGCAGCCTTCCCCGGCCGCTGAGTGGGAGACAAGACCCGTCGAACGGGTGACCGTAACCATCGGGAAGTCGATCGTCATCGAAACGCCGGCATCGCTTGCCCGAGTGTCCGTGGCCGATCCACGGGTGGCCGATGCGCTCGTGCTGAGCCCTCGTCAATTGTATGTGATGGGAAAAACCGCCGGGGTGACGAATCTCACGCTATGGAACACCACCGGCGAGGTATTCGCCACCTACGACGTTCTCGTGTCCCCGGATGTCTCGCGTTTGCAGGAACATCTCCAAGCCCTCTTTCCTGACGAGAAAGCCCTTCGGGTCGTGACGACCCAAGAGCATGTCGCCTTGAGCGGTACCATGACCAGTTCGGCGGCGCTGACACACGTCGTCGCCGTCGCCGAAGCCTACGCGCCGGGCAAGGTGCTGAATCTTCTGCAGGTCGGTGGCAGCCATCAAGTCATGCTGGAAGTTCGTGTCGCGGAAATGGACCGGACGATGTTACGGAGGATCGGCGTCAATCTCTCCTACGTGAACGGATCCGGCAGTCAATTCGGCGCATCCGTTCTCAAGAGATTGGCCTCCCCGCTTCCTTCGGGCGACGCCTCTTCCGTCATCTCTCCGCTCGGGGCTGTGCCGCCCTTTGGATTCGGGCTGGGGCAAGCCGTGAACGCGTTGTTTCGCTTTCAAAGCGGATCGGCTAATTGGACCGGTTTCATCGATGCCTTGAAGGAAGACAATCTGGTGAAGGTGCTGGCGGAACCCACCTTGATCGCCCTCAGCGGACAGGATGCGCAGTTCCTCGCCGGTGGAGAGTTTCCGATTCCCGTCCCGCAAGCCTTCGGCGTCACCACCATTCAGTTCCAGAAATTCGGTATTCAACTCAATTTCCGCCCGGTGGTGCTGAGCGCGCGTCAGATCGCCGTGACCGTCACACCGGAAGTGTCCGAGTTGGATTTTGCGAACGGGCTCTCGATACAAGGTTTTGTCGTTCCCGCGATTACGACGCGGCGCGCCTCCACGATGGTGGAATTGGAAGACGGACAGAGTTTTGCCATTGCAGGTCTGCTCAGGGAAAGCGTTCGGGAAACGGTCTCGAAGTATCCGGTCCTGGGCGACATTCCCATCCTCGGCGCGTTGTTCCGCAGCGCGCAATATCAGAAGAATGAAACGGAACTGGTCATCATCGTCACACCGCATTTTGTCAGGCCGATGACGGAGGCTCAGATCACGCTGCCCACCGACGGTTATCTGGACCCGGACGATGTCGATTTTTACCTGAAGGGTCGCTTGCCGAGCCGCAAAGATGGTGCAGCGGGAGTGCGGGGCGCGGAGGTATCCGCCGGTCGTGAAGAGAGAACACGCGAGGCCACCGGCCTCATGGTTCCCTGAGCCTCGATCGAGCACACGCGCCGGTGGGAGAGATGAGTCTGCAGGAAGGAGCGACGACGATGAGACATGGGGCGATTCCAGCGGCCGTGGCGTTGACGGCCCTCTTGTCGATCGGTTGCGCAAGTCCGCCGCCGATGCAGGAGAAATACGGAAAGTCGCTCGCGGCCATGAAGACCGCTCAGATCGAAACGTCGGACAGCCGGCGGAGCGACCTGTCAGGCCTGGATGGACGCGCAGCGCAGATGGTCATACGTGGCTATCTCAGAACGTATGATCGTTCACAGGCCGGCGGAATGGATGCTCCGCCGCAGCCACCCCCGGGAATGAAAGAGGCGATCGGCGCCGCCATGCCTTCGTCGCCGGACGACACGCATCCGTAAGCGGACCGTGTGACGCGTCGGTGCCCCACCTTGGACGTGCCACAAACGACCGCCGTTGCCTGGCAGGCTGCGTAAACACTCGCTCTTCGCGCAAGAGGCGGCGATCGACTCCCGTGGCGTGTCGGTGCTCGAAACGTCGGCAGGAATGCGTGGGAGGATACAGGGGTGACACTACACCGACGTCTGTCGATCGGTCTGCATCGCGCCCCCCTCGGTTCTACGGGCCGGCGCCGAAGGGTACCGGTGCCACGCGGTATGAACCAGCGGGGCGGCGCTGCCGTTGAGTTCGCCCTGCTGCTTCCCGTCCTGATCATGGTGTTGTTCGGCATCATCGAGTTCGGCGTGGCCCTGTCCCGCCAGCAGGTGCTGGACACGGCCAGCCGGGAGGGGGCGCGTCTCGGCATTCGACAGGCCGTCCCGAGGCCGACCTCCGCGAACATTCAAGCGCAGGTGCGCAGGGTATTCACCCAGGCAGGGGTGACCGGCGTTACCCCCACGATCGCCGTCACCGGCGCGGGAGGTCCCAGCGGGACCGATCTCATCGTGACGGTGTCGGCGCCCTATCAGTTTTACGTGATGGCGAATCTGATTCCGGCGCTCGGGGGGACGGTGACGCTTCGATCGCGCACGCTGATGAGACATGAGTAGACCGACCGCAGCAAGCACGTTGCCCCGACCGTCGTGGCGTACCGATCGCGGAGCGGTGGCCGTGGTGGTCGCTGTCGCCATGACCGCGCTGCTCCTGGTGGGAGCGGTGGTGGTGGATATCGGCGCAGCGCTCGTGTCGCGCCATCATGCGCAGACGGTCGCGGATGCTGCAGCACTGGCCGGCGCGCGACAGTTGGGCGGCGCCTACGAACGCGTGACGAGTACGATTCAGACGCACGTGCTCTCAGCCGGAGACCGAACGCGCGTGTTGAGAGCGGCGGCTCAGGTGGCGGACCGGAACCGAATCAACTTGGCGACGCTGACGCTGGCGGAGCTGCGGATCGGGTCCTGGAATCCGGCATCGCAAAGCTTCGCCGCTACCAATATCGGCGCGGATGCCTTGCTGGTCCGTGCCTCCGGTCAGACCCCGACGTTCCTGGCCGGTCTCCTGGGGATTCGACAGTTGAACATCGCCGCGTCGGCTACTGCTGCCCTCACGCCGCTCGGAGAAGTTCTTCCTGGCGGGTTACCGGCACCCGTCGGAATTGCGTCGGAATTCGTCTCCCAAGGACCGATCGACGGCAAACGCGTGGTGTTCTACCAAGCCGGCAGCGCAGGCCCGTGTACCGGCTGGACGACGTTCACTCAGGGGCCGGCCACGGTTGCAGGGCTTCAGGCGATGTTATCCGGATTGGCGACAGGGAGCATGAGTAGTCCGGCTGCGACGGCAAATCGATCACGATTCCAGTTCGTCCGTGGCAACCTCACCACGATTTTCACGCAGATCAAAGCCTTATACGATGCCAAAAAAGATCCGGCGACCGGGCAGTGGGTCACGGTCGTCCCGATCTACGAACGCCGCGCCTGTCAAGCACCGGCCGGCTCCCTTCGTATCGCCGGGTTTTCGACCGCGGTCATCACGCTGATTTCGACACCGGGCGGGCCGGTCCTCGAGGGTGTGTTGCGGAGCGGGAGCGTGGCCATCGGGCGTGGCGGTGGCCCCGATTATGGAACCAAAGGGAGCATTCCAGGCCTGGTGTCGTGATGGCGCGGAAGGCGTATGGTCGGCCATGCGCGAACCTCGATATGCGATTCGATCGATTCACGGAGGCAGGTGTCTATGACCGGTAATATGAACACCCTTCGTCAGGCCGCGACTCTCGCGCCGCTGCAGTCCTCGCAAGCGGCGATTCCGGAGTCGCCCGAGTCCGGCCGGTCGACGGTCTGTGTGTTGGGCGCGCACAGCGGCGTCGGTGTCAGTACCGTTTCCGCGAATCTAGCGTTGTGCGCGCACCGCCGCAGTCTGAATCGGGAGGCGGCCCTGCTCGATCTCAATCTACACGAGGGGGATTTACATCTCCTCTTCGGACTTGAACCGGAACACCATTGGCGGGAATTGATGCGCGATCCCCTCGTCATGGATCCGACACTGTTGATGAGTGTTCTGGTCAAGCACAAAACGGGGCTTCATCTCCTGGCTTCCGATTACGACGGGTTGCGAGAGGCTGCCGTGCCTCCCGACAAGGTCGGGCGCCTGTGCAAACTCGCCCAGTCGCTCTTCTCGATGGTTGTGATCGACTGCGGCACAGTCCTCAATCCGGCCGTATCCATGGCGTTGACCTCGGCCACGACCATTCTGCTCGTGGTGACGCTTGACGTCCCGACGTTGCGACGCGCTTTCCGCATGATAGCGGCGCTGAACACGCTCGGTCACGGTGGCGAACGGGTGATCCTCGTCCTAAACCGGTATCGGCGTGAGGATCACGGCTTGCTGGAAGAAGCGGAGGCGCTGCTCGGACAACCGGTCGCTCTGTCTATTCCGGATGTCCCTGAGGAGGCGCGCGAGGCCGTCGAGAGCGGGCACCTGTTGTGCGCCGATACGAGCGGAGGCGTTGTGGTCCGTGCGTATGAACGATTGGCAGCTCACGTGATGGATGCCAAGCAGACGCCTGCGGCTCACCCGTCTTCATGGCGGGCGCGCTGGATTCAGCGGCTGTGGGGCGATGCGGCATAAGCCGGCGGGTCATGTCATGCCGGAATATCATTGTGCGCGAACACGGAGGGTCAGATGGCGTTGACGGATCGTATGCCGGACTCGGCGTTCACAGGCCGGAATGCACTCAAGCAACGCATCCAGGAGCGCTTGCTGGCGCGCTTGGATTTTTCAGCGATGAGCCTCCTCGACCCTGTCATGCTCCGGGCGCAACTGGCTATGCTGGTGATGCAGGTTCTGGAGGAAGACGGAGCGGCGTTCAGCGACACCGACCGGGAAGAGGTGATCAACGATGTCATGAACGAAATTCTGGGCCTGGGTCCCCTGGAACCGTTGCTGCAGGACGAGGAGGTGAGCGACATTCTCGTAAACACCGCGACACGCATCTACGTGGAGCGCAGCGGAAAGCTGTCGCTGAGCTCCAAACGTTTTCGAGACAATCGCCACCTGCGGGACGTCATCGATAAAATCGTCGCCCGCGTCGGGCGTCGTATCGATGAATCTTCTCCGATGGTCGATGCGAGGCTGGAGGACGGGTCTCGCGTGAATGCGATTATTCCTCCGCTGGCGCTCGACGGTCCGATTCTGTCCATCAGGAAATTCTGCCGGGAACAGTTGCAGCTGGAGCATTTGGTGGCGCGGGGAGCCGTAACCTCTGAAATCGGCGAGATGCTCAAGGCGATGGTCTACGGGCGCTTGAATATTCTCATCGCCGGCGGCACCGGTTGCGGGAAAACCACGATGCTGAATCTTCTGTCGGGCTTTATTCCGGCTGAGGAGCGCATCGTCACGATCGAGGACGCCGCCGAATTGCAGTTGCGCCAGGATCACGTGGTACGCCTGGAAACCCGACCGTCCAATGTCGAGGGCAAGGGGGAAATTTCGCAACGGGATCTCGTCCGCAACAGCTTGCGGATGCGACCCGACCGGATCGTCCTGGGAGAAGTCCGCGGGCCGGAAGCCCTGGATATGCTGCAAGCCATGAATACGGGCCATGATGGATCGTTGGCCACGATTCACGCCAATAGCGCAAGAGACGCCGTCACCCGCATCGAAACCATGGTGGCGATGGCCGGCCTCAATCTGCCCGTCCACATGCTGCGGCACTATGTCGCCTCCGCGCTGGACGTCATTGTGCACCTGAGCCGACTCTCGGACGGCACTCGCAAGCTGATGAGCGTGCAAGAGGTCGTGGGTATGGAACAGGATGTCATTGTGCTGCAGGAAATTTTTCGCTTCGAGCAGACCGGGCTCGACGAATCCAGGCGCGTGAAAGGACGGTTTCTCGCTGCCGGAGTGCGTCCACATTTCATGGCGCGGTTGGACGCCCTCGGTATTGCCCTGCCGCCGGATCTGTTCGATCCGAATCGGGTTCGGGAGGTCTGAGAGAACGCTCGCATGATGATCGCGACGCTGATTGCCGGTATCGCTCTGTCGTTCGGACTCGCCGCCGGCGCAGGTCTGTACCTCTGGTTGCCGTCCGGAACGGACCCCGGGTTGTCTGCGCAACGAGATGTGTCCCGAGCAGACTCCGGCATGGGACGAGCGGCAACCATTACGCGGATGCGCCGCGTGAGTCCCACACCCTGGGTAGACAGAGCCTTATCCAGGTGGCCGGGGATCGAGCGGTGGGAGCGGCGGCGTCAGCAGGCCGGCATCTCCCTGTCTCTGGATTGGCTCCTGGTCGGCGTCATCGGGCCGACCAGCTTCATCCTTTTGTTGATGGCGATGGATGCACTCGCCCCGGTGAGCGGAGGTATCGTCGTAGCCCTTCTGTGGGGAAGCGTTCGTGGTGTCCTGGCCAGGCGCGCCACTCGGCGGCTGCAGGACTTTCAACGGCAGCTTCCCGAGGCATTGGATATGGTGGGACGATCGTTGCGGGCCGGCCATTCCCTTCTGGCAGGTATGAAAATGGTGTCGGATGAATTTCCCGCGCCGGTAGGTCCCGAGTTCGGACGGGTTGTGGAAGAAGCGACATTCGGAGTTCCGCTGGGCGATGCGCTGACTCATTTGACAGACCGGTTCGATTCGGCGGCCCTCAGATTTTTCGTCACTTCTGTGATGATTCAACGCGAATCGGGTGGGAATCTGGCTGAGGTCATTACGTCGATCAGTCAGATGGCGCGCAAGCGTTTTGAGTTGGCCGCCAAGGTGCGCGCGGTGTCCGCAGAAGGGCGACTCTCAGCGACCATTCTCTTTGCTCTGCCGCTGGCGCTTGCCGGCATCTTCTACATGATCAATGCCGAATACATCTTGATCTTGTTTCAGGACCCGCTCGGGCGAACGATGGTGACGGTGGGAGGGCTGCTCATGGTGTGCGGGGCAGTAGTCACCAAACGCATGGTGACCGTCCGCATTTAAGGAGTGTTTCGATGGATGCCTGGTGGATCCCGGCAGGCGGTGTGTTGCTTGCGAGTCTGCTCCTGGTCGGCGGGGGAATGCTGTTGGCTGCGCAACAGTTGCGGATCAGCCGTTGGCGGCGGCGCATCGAAAGCACGGCCGGAAAGGGACCCGCGTCAGGCGCCGACCGCTGGAAACAACGGGGTGCTCGCCTGCTGACAACCTGGGGGCGGCGAGCGGCGCCGGCGCCCACTGAAGGGGAGTCGGCGCCCACGCGCTTCATCACAGCCGGTCTGCGGAGCCGGAATGCGCCGCTGCTGTTCTATGGCACAAAAGTGCTGGGCGCGGCCGGCTGTCCGCTCGTCGCGTTTATCCTGCTCCAACTGTTCACGGCTCGTCCGTGGTGGAGCAATCTACTCATGGCAGGGGCCGCCTCGCTTGCGGGATGGTACGGACCGGATGTGTGGCTTCGGTACCGCATTGCATCCCGGCAACAACGAATCGTGGAGGGCTTTCCGGCCGCCCTCGACCTGCTCGTGGTCTGTGTCGAAGCCGGGCTCAGCCTCGATGTGGCCCTCAATCGGGTGGCTCATGAGATGGCCAGAATGCACCGGGAATTGAATCAAGAACTGCAAATATTATGCGTCGAGCTGCGAAGCGGACGATCGAGGCAAGACGCGTTCCGCCGCGCCGCCCAGCGCGTGCAGATCGAAGAGATGCAGGGTTTTATGGCGGTGGTCATTCAGACAGAACGATTCGGCACCAGCATCGGCCAGGCGTTACGGATTCATGCGGACGGGTTGCGGACCCGACAGGACCTGCGGGCCACGGAGATCGCGTCCCAATTGCCTGTAAAACTGCTCTTTCCGCTCATTTTCTTCATTTTCCCCGGCCTGTTCGTCATTCTCCTGGGGCCGGCGGTCATTCGAGGCATTCGCCTCCTCAGCGATGCGGTCGCTCCCTGATCAGCGAGAGCGCATCCCTCCGGATTCTCCGCCTTCTTCTCGCCTCAAGTCTGCCGGTCTATCGCCGATAACGATCGTGATGAACGGTCGTCGTGGTCATACATGGCTGCTCAGCGCCGCCCTGGCGGGCGTGCTGTCCGGGTGCGCGGGGCAGACCTCTCCACCGTGGAGCCATCAGCACCTGGCAGCCGGTCGGACCGGGGCGACGGCTGAGGCGGCGACGTCGGAGAAGCGGGTCTCCCAAGGACAGTCGTCCCTGACGGCGGATGAGTATGAGCATCTTGCGGATCGATCCGTGGCCGGGAAGAATTTGACCGTTGCAATGGCGCAGTATCAGAAAGCGTTGCAGCTGGACCCTGGGCGTGCACGGGTGCGAGAGAAACGCGGCTTCCTGTTCTTGGAGAGGGGATTGGCCGAGGATGCGATTGTGGAATTCAAGACTATGGCCGATCACGGCCCGATTCCTGCTGCGGCATCCATCGGCGAAGGACGAGCGTTGGCGTACCTTGGCCGCTGGGAAGAAGCCGAGAATGCGTTTCGACGGGCGCTTGCTGGCAGTCCGCAGGAGTGGCGTGCGTATGCGTGGCTGGGCATCGTCGCCTATGTTCAGGAACGGTATCCCGATGCCCTGGCGGCGTTTCAAACCGCCTGTTCTCTCAAGCCGGAACATCCAGGTTTGGCCAACAACCTCGGACAAGCCTACGTCGCATTGGGGCGTTACGATGACGCCATTGCCAGTTTTCGCCTGGCGGGCGCGCATGCGCCGGACCATCCACGCCTCACCTTGAACCTCATCGGCGCGCTGACATTGGCCAGACAACACGATGCGGCGGAGCAGGTTCGCCGGCACCGAAGCCATGATGCATCGGCGAATGCACAGGACAGCCGGAAGGCGCGCACCGGCGAGTAGGCCCCAGGCCGGAAGCACCCTCGCCATCGGGAGAGGGCCGTCGATCCGATCGCCACGCGCTCTCCGGTCGTGGCAGGAGGAGATCATTCAAGTTTGAGAGAACACCTGCCGATATCGTATCCGTCATGAACGACGCCATCACAGCAACAACCAAAATGAACCTCGAGAGTGCATCACCTTCGGAAAGCGAAATTCTAACCGTGCTGGATGTGGCGCGCTTTCTACGCGTGCCCAAGTCCACGGTCTATAAGCTCGCGCGCCTCGGACAGTTGCCGGCTTCAAAAATCGGAAAGCATTGGCGATTTCTCCGACGCGATATTCACGACTGGATGCACAACCGAGCTCAGCAGAACTGATCTCTTTCCGAGAGAGAGAGTCTGTAGGGTTTACAGGAACACGAGCGGCGCGGACGCCTTGGGATCCGACGCTCGTTCCTATCACCACGGACGGGTTAAACGAGGCAATCGATGGCTGACACACATACGGCGAGAAAAGCGGAAGTCCCAGCGCCCAAGCTGTCTCCCGATACGTTCAAGCAGCTGAGGGATTTGATCTATGAAAAGACCGGGATATTCTTTCAGGACAATAAGACCTACTTGTTGGAGAGTCGGTTACTGCCTCGATTACATGCCTGCCGGTGTCAGACCTTTGAAAGTTATCTCAACTTCCTGCGTTTCGACGCCTACCGGGATCGTGAGGTCACCGAACTCTACACGGTCATCACGACGAATGAGACCTATTTCTTTCGCGACGAGGCACAGCTCGACAGCTTTATGAAGGTCATGATCCCGGAAGTGATGAAGGCGAACGCCGGCACAAAACAGATCCGTATCTGGAGCGCCGCCTGCTCCACCGGCGATGAGCCCTATACCCTTGCCTTGCTGCTGCGGGACTATGCTCCGCTCTCAGGCTGGACCATCGACATCCTGGCAACTGATATCAGCGAAAATGTCCTGAACATTGCGCGGACCGCGACCTACAGTTCCCACTCCCTGCGGAAAGTCCCGCCAGGCATGCTGGCAAAATATTTCACCGGCAAGAAAGAGCAGCAGACGCTCGTGCCTCAGGTGAAGGACATGGTGCGGTTCATGAACGTAAACCTCTACGACCGTCCCAGACTCAAGCTGATCCGCGGCATCGACATCGTGTTCTGTCGCAACTGCCTGATCTATTTCGACGAAAAAGCCAAAGGGCAGATTGTGTCGGACCTGCGCGACGCCTTGCGGCCCAAAGGCTATTTGATGATCGGATTCTCAGAAACATTGCACGACACTAGCGGGCTTTTCAGAACCATTCATGCGGGCCGTTCCGTCATTCATGAGAAACAGTAAGGAGGATGATTCATGCCAGCTGATCCAAATATGAAGATTCTCGTCGTCGATGACATGTCCACCATGCGCCGTATCGTGAAAAATATCCTGAAGCAGCTCGGCTTCAACAATTTGGAAGAAGCCGAAAACGGGCAGGAAGCGCTGACGAAGTTAAAAGCCGACACCTACGGCTTCGTGGTGTCCGACTGGAACATGCCGGTCATGATGGGCATCGACATGCTACGCGCCATTCGTGCCGACGAGAAGCTGAAGAAAATTCCAGTCCTGATGGTCACCGCCGAAGCACAGAAAGAGAATCTGATGGAGGCCGTCCAGGCCGGTGTCAGCAACTATGTCGTCAAGCCGTTCACCGCCGAGACGATGCAGGAGAAGATCAACAAGATTTTCAAGTAATCGCTCTTAACCGGTGAGGGGCACGATGGCACAACCACAGGCTGCAGCAAAACAGCAGAGTGCGGTCAATGACGATGAGCAGGAGGAGAAGGCGCCTGACACGAAACTCTACGAGGAGCTGGGAGAGCTGGCACGCTTCATCGATACCACGATGAAGACCCTCTCCGAATTCAGCGCCCCGGTCAATGCATCGACGGAACAGTTGCCGCAAGCGCAGACGCACCTTCTGAATCTGAAAACCCAGACAGAACAGGGAACGCACAGGGTCATGCTAGAAGTGGAGGCCATCCAGGACAATCATGCCCAGATCAGCAAGATGCTGAAGGAGATGACACAGACGCTCCAGCAAGCGAAGGTATCCCCCGCACTCATACAACAGATGCACACAGTGGGGCAGACCCTCGGGCAGGACGACAAACGACTGCTCGATATTATGACGGCGCTGTCCTTCCAAGACCTGGTGGCGCAGAGCGTCAACAAACTCGTTACGATTCTGGATGAAGTCGAGCATAAACTGCTTCAACTCGTGGTGGTCTTCGGTCCCTATCAAAAACAGGCGGCGAAGACCGATCAGGGCAAAGCCAGCGAAATGTTGAAGCAACTCGAAGCGACGAAGAATACGTCGATGGATCAGGATCTCGCGGACGAAATCTTGAAGCAATTCGGTTTTAACTGAGGTGGGTTATGAGCGATGAAATGCAGGAAATACTGAACGACTTCCTGACCGAATCCAATGAAATGCTGGAAGTCTTGGATCAGCGATTCGTCACCCTGGAATCGGATCCCACTAACACGGACCTTCTGAACGAAATCTTTCGTGCGATGCACAGCATGAAAGGCTCCGCCGGCTTTCTCGGCTTTAATCACCTGGTGGACGTCGCGCATCGCGGAGAGAACATTCTCAACAAGCTGCGCCAGGCCGAAATGGCCGTCAGCCCGGCGATCATCAGCGTTATTCTTGAAACCATCGATGTCATCAAAGCGATCATGGCCGACATTCGCGAGTCGGGTACCGATAACCATGTTGCCACGGCCGCCATTGCGTCCAAACTGGACGATATCCTCAACGGCACAGCACAGAGCGCGCCTCAGGCCCCGGCACATGTTGAACCAACGCCGGCTGCGCCGAAGGTCGAAGCCTCCACACCCGCTCAGGAGGCCCCGGCGGCCCCGGCGCCGACGCTGGGTGAAATTCTGGTGAACGACGGCCTGGCCTCTAAAGAACAGGTCTTCGATGCGCTGACCACCCAACAACATCAGCCGGACCCCAAGACGCCGTTGGGCGAAATTCTGCTCCAGGCTAAAGCCATTACCGAGCGCGCCCTCGATCAGGCGCTGCACAAACAAGAAAAACAGCCGAAACCTGTGGAAGAGGATGCCACCATCCGCGTGGAGACCAAACGTCTCGACAGCGTGATGAACTTGGTCGGAGAGCTGGTCCTGGGACGCAATCGTCTCATCAAGATCGGCACTCAATTGGAGCAGCAGCACGAATCCGATCCGCAGGTCCGTGTGCTCAGCGAAACACTCGCGCAGCTCAACTTGGTGACCACCGACTTGCAGCTGGCCGTCATGAAGACGCGCATGCTGCCGATCAAAAAAGTGTTCGCGAAGTTGCCTCGCATGGTGCGGGACCTGTCGCAAAAGCTCAACAAACAGGTCCATCTGGAAATGCGCGGCGAGGAAACGGAGCTCGACAAGTCGGTCGCCGACGAAATCGGTGACCCGCTCGTGCACTTGGTGCGCAATGCGATCGACCATGGGATCGAAACCCCGGCCGAACGTCAGGCGAAAGGGAAGGCGGGGGAAGGCCATTTGACCATTGCTGCGAGCCAGGAAGGCAACAGCATCGTCATTCGCATCAACGACGACGGGCGCGGGATTCAGGTTGAAAAGGTCAAGGAAAAGGCCCTGGCCAAAGGCCTGATCAGCGAAGCAGAACTCTCGACGATGGAGCACCGTGAAATTCTCAATCTGATTTTCCTGCCGGGATTCAGCACCGCCGAAAAAGTGACGGATGTATCCGGCCGCGGCGTCGGCATGGACGTGGTCCGCACGAACATACGAAAAATCAACGGCAGCGTGGATCTGGAGTCCGAGCCGGGCAAGGGCAGTCAGATCATTATCAAGCTGCCTCTGACAATCGCCATTATTCAGGCCTTAATGGTGGAAGTCGAACGTTCGATCTTCGCCATCCCATTGAGCACTGTCATTGAAGCGGTCCGAATCTCGCGCTCCGAGATCAAGACGATCAATGGGCGTGAAGTGTTGCACCTGCGCGATCGCGTGCTGCCGCTCATTCGCTTAGCACAGGAATTTGATATCCCGACGGATGCCGATCGCGAGCGATTTTATGTGGTCGTCGCGGCATTGGGAGATCGTCGAGTCGGGGTGGTCGTGGATGAGCTTCGATCCCAGGAGGAAGTGGTGATTAAGTCGATCTGGGATTATCTGGAAACCGTCAAAGGCGTATCCGGCGCCACGATCACCGGCGAAGGCAAGGTGGTGCTCATTCTGGATACCTCGGAGTTGGTTCAAAACGCCCAAGCTTGGCATAACCCGGGTATCGCCGCCTGACCCAAGAGGCGCACGCCACGGCAGGGAAACAGGAAACGGGTGCTCAAAAACAGTCGATGAACAGGGGCCCGCGAGATCGGAGGAAGTATGTCCACACTGATTAATGAAATCGATGCCAGGACCCGGCTGGCCGGCGCAAACCAGATGGAGTTGCTGCTGTTCAAGCTCGGCACGAATGAAATTTTCGGCATCAATGTCTTCAAAGTTCGTGAGGTGATGAAGCTGCCGGAGCTCACCCAGATTCCGGAAGCCGATAGCCGCATTGTCGGCATGGCGAATATCCGGGGAATCATGGTTCCTGTCGTAGGCCTCAAACGCAGTTTGGGCTTGGGCATGGAAACCGACGGGCAGGGCAATGGGGTCCCCGGGGCGAACCCGTATCTGATCGTGTCCGAATATAACGGCAGCTTGCAAGGATTTCTCGTGGCCGGTGTGGATCGCATTATCCGTTTTTCCTGGTCGGCCATTAAGACACCTCCGGCGATTGTCCGAGAAAACAACAAAGGAGCCGTCACCGCCGTCACGATGCTTGAAGATGGTCGGATGGTCCTGATCCTCGACGTCGAAAAGGTGTTGAACGATATCTGCCCCCGCACAGACGACGATGTGTTTGCCGGTATGACGATCGCGCCGGAGTTGAGATCGAAATGCGTCTTGTTTGCGGACGATTCGTCCGTGGCCCGGATGCAGATTCGCAAAGCCCTGGATCGTCTCTCCATGTCGTATGTGATTGCCACGACCGGCGGGGAAGCCTGGCAAAAGCTGCAGGCCCTGGCCGATCAGGCCACGGCCGAGGGAAAAGAACGAGTGGATCAGATCCAGTGCATTCTCAGTGACATCGAAATGCCCGAGATGGACGGATTCACGTTGACCAAGCACATTCGAGCAGATCCGAGACTGGCACACCTGCCGGTGATGCTCCACTCATCCTTGACGGGAGCCTGCAACATGGAAAAGGGGCGGACGGTCGGCGCAACGGACTACATCACCAAGTTTGACGCGAAAATGTTGGGCGAGAAACTGGCGCTCTATATTCAGAATCCCAACCTCCATGTAAAAAAAGCGGCCTGAGTATCAACCTCGGACACCGTCGTCATGGTGAGCGCTGATTCAAGCTTTTGTTCCGGACGGCCGATGTATCGATAAGACCCTATGGCACTACCACTCACACAGCCCCAGAGCGTCGCAAACCCGGTTCGCGTCTTGGTCGTCGACGATTCCGCATTCATGCGGAAAAGCCTGACCACGATGTTGGAAGAAGGGAAGCAGATTCAGGTGGTGGGAGTGGCTCGTAACGGCGAGGAAGCGGTCCAACAGGTGCAACAGTTAAAGCCCGACGTCGTCACGATGGATGTGGAAATGCCCGGCATGACGGGGCTACAGGCACTTCAGCAGATCATGACCAAGAATCCCGTCCCGGTCATCATGGTGAGCTCGGTGACAGTCGAAGGCGCGCAAGAGACGTTGCAGGCCTTGGAGTGGGGAGCGGTTGATTTCATCCCCAAGCAGTTGGACGGCGTCGCCTCCAAAATTTCAGAGATCCAAAAAATTCTGGTTCCCAAAGTGCTTGCCGCCCGATACGCAGGCAGCAAACTGAAACGGCTGAACGTCACGGGAACACCGAGGGCCGCCGTACCTGTGGCCAAGGCGTTGAGCAGTCGATCCGTCTCCGTGACGCGCGGTACCAAACTGATTGCGATCGGATGCTCCACGGGTGGACCGCAAGCCTTGTTTGAAATTGTCCCGACTCTCCCCGCCGACTGCCCGGCCGGAATCGTCATTGTGCAACATATGCCCAGTTCGTTTACCAAACCGTTCGCCGAACGCCTAAATAACCTGTGTGCGCTGGAAGTGCGCGAGGCGGTCGACGGTGATGAAGTGCGAGCGGGACGGGTGCTGGTGGCTCCGGGCGGAATGCAGTTCCGGATCGTGAAGAAAACCATCACCACCTCGGTGGTCAAATTGTCGCCCAACTACGAAAAGCATCCCCACGCGCCCTCGGTCGACATCATGCTGCAATCCGTCGCCGCGTTGTTCGGGGAACGAAGCATTGGGGTCATTCTGACCGGAATGGGGCATGACGGACTGGAGGGCATGAAGGCCATCAAAGCAGCAGGAGGTCGAACCGTGGCGCAGGACGAAGCATCAAGTGTCGTATACGGCATGCCGAAAGCCGTCGTCGAAGCAGGCTGTGCAGAGAAAGTGGTAGCGCTGTCGAAAGTCATCGGCGAAATCATGAATATGGTGTGAGAGGAATCGTCAATTCAACCGTTCACGCATGGAGAGGGAAGAGGAGGAGTTATGGGGAGCATGATGAAGCATATGTCGATCGGGCCTAAATTCATTTTATCGATCTCGCTGGTAGCCGTCTTGGTGATCTCGCTTGGGCTTGTAGTCCTGTATCAGCAGGAAGAAAGTAAAATCGACACCCTATTGACCGGTCGAATGAATGTCGTCAGCACGCAAATCATGATCAGCCGCGCATACATCACTCAGAACTATGTCGCCAAGATCAAGAAATCCAAGGCCGGCAACGAAATTCAGGTGGTCAAAGACCATACGGGTATAGCCGATGCGATTCCATTCCCAGCTACGGCCGTGCGTGAGATGGGTGAAGAGGCCAGTCGCACAGGACTGTATAACGTGCGGCTCATCAGCCAAAACCCCATGAACCAATCCAATACACCGAAGGACAACTTTGAGAACGAAGCGATGCGGGCGATCATGGCCGGGGCCGAATCGTATGCTCGCCGGGACGAAATCAACGGAGTGCCGACATTTCGTCGAGCGACGGTGGACAAAGCGACTTCAACAGCCTGCTTGAGCTGCCATACCAACAACCAGGTCGGCGATGTGCTGGGCATGCTGAGCATGTCGGTGCCGATGACCGAGGCGATTGCATTGTCGAACCGCTCCATGTGGCAGACCGGCGGCTTGATGGGCGCCATCGTCGCCATCATCCTTGCCGTCACCTATATGCTCCTCCGCAACATCGTCCTGCAACCGATGGCCAAAATGAGCGAGATCTCCCGCGACATCGCCAAGGGCGAAGGCGATCTCACCAAGCGCGTACCGGCCGATGGACATGATGAAATCGCGCAGATGGGCCAATACTTCAACGAATTCATCGAGAAATTGCAGCACATGATCAAGAAGGTGGCTCACGTGACGGATAAGGTCGCGTCCGCCTCGGTCGAGCTGTCGGCCACCGCCGAAGAAATTTCGAAGGGCACCGATACCCTGACGTCTCGTGCCTCCCAAACCGCAGCCGCGGTGGAAGAGATGAACGCCACTGTCGGACAGGTCGCACAGAATTCCGGGAAGGCAGCCAGCCTGGCGCAAGATACCGTGAAAACCGCTCAAGAGGGTGGAACGGTGGTCTCGAGCACCATCTCCGGAATGCAACAGCTGTCCGAGGCGGTGTCGAACTCAGCGACCATCATTTCTGATCTTGGCAAGTCTTCCGATCAAATCGGCGAAATTGTCCGAACGATCGAAGACATCGCCGACCAGACCAACTTGCTGGCCTTGAACGCCGCGATCGAAGCGGCTCGAGCCGGCGAACAGGGGCGTGGATTCGCCGTCGTGGCCGATGAAGTCCGGAAGCTGGCAGAGCGGACGACCAAAGCCACCAAGGAAATCGGCGATATGATCCGCCAGATCCAGCAGGATACGCGGGGAGCCGTCGATTCGATGCAGCAAGGCACGCAGAAAGTCACGGCGGGCGTGGACCTGGTCAACAAGACCGGTGAAGCCCTCTCCCAGATCGTGAGGATGGTCTCGGAAAGCGCCGATATGATCCGACAGATTGCCGTGGCATCGGAAGAGCAGTCGGTCGCGACGCAACAGATCGCGAGCGATATCGAAAACGTGGCGAAGGTCACCAAAGAGTCCTCGTCCGGCGCACATGAGTCGGCGAAGGCCAGTCAGGACCTGAGCCAGTTGGCGGTCGAACTGCAGGGAATCGTGGGTGGATTCAAGCTCTAAGCAGCAACCACGAGAAGGAGCCCAGCATGAGTGCGACTGAACAACAGGTGCAACCTCACATCCAGGCGGCCGCAGACAACTCTGCGGACCGTCTGGCCGAGAAGTCCGCTGATGATCTGCTGCAGTTCGTGATTTGTCTGATCGGGAGCGAAGAGTTCGCGGTGGATGTCCTGAGTGTGCAGGAAATCAACCGGATCGTGGAAGTGACGCGCGTCCCAAAGACGCCTCCCTATGTTGAGGGAGTCATCAATCTGCGGGGCCGCATCATTCCCGTACTGGATCTCAGAAAACTCTTCGGCCTGACCGGGGCCCAACAGACCACACAGACACGTATCGTGGTGGTCTCGGTGCAGGCACGACTGGTCGGATTAATTGTGGATTCCGTGGAAGAGGTCTTGCGGGTGCCGAGAAGCGCCATTGAGCCGCCGCCTTCGGTCGGCACAATGGCCGGGGCCGAATTCACCCAGGGCGTCGGGCGGATCGATGACCGCCTGCTGATCCTGGTGGATCTGAGCCGACTGCTCTTAGCCCGGGAAGCAGCGTAGGAAGCTGCCTGACCATGATGGGTGTGCGGCAAGGGCGTTGTGATCATCCAGGAGTGCGTTAGGAACTCTGGGGGTCTGAAGAGGGTGGCTGGGAGGGTCCGCGACGGCTTCGGGCGTCAAGGACCCTCTCCAGCAACTGCAAGGACTCCGTCAACACATCCGATGCGCAACGCAAGGTGACATGAAACTGTTGCATGGCCTCCGGCCAACGCCCTTCTTTCTGCAGGACCTGAAACTTCCGATGTTGCTCATCGAGAATGGCTTGTTTGGCATCGAGCATCAAGCTATCGGCAGGACCCACAAGAGCACCTCCATACAAGACAATTGTGACTCGATCGCACGCTATCAGAGTGCTTCCGAACGACGCAAGCCCACCATTCTGGGTACGGCGATGCGCTACGTCCGGAAGCCGTGGTGAGGTAATCGCCCCGTGGATATCGCAACAATCTTAGGTGTCGTCATCGCGATCGGCTCCATCCTGGGCGGCCAGGCGCTCGAAGGCGGCCATGTCGGATCAGTCCTCCAGCTGACGGCGTTTATCATCGTCATGGGTGGAACGATCGGAGCCTGTTGCGTGCAGAACCCGCTGTCCGTTGTCTTGAAATCCATCAGCATGGTCTCGCTGGCGCTGACCAATCCGCCTCACGACGTGAAAGGGACGATTACCCAGATCCTCGACCTGGCCAACGTGTCACGCAAGCAGGGATTGCTCGCGTTGGAAGGGAAAATAAAGGACCTGCACGATCCGTTTTTCAAAAAAGGTATCCAGCTGATCGTGGATGGCACCGATCCGAAACTCCTTCAGGAAATCCTGGAGATCGAGGTCGAACACCATGAAGAGGAAGGAGTCCATGCGGCCAAGGTGTGGGAAGCCGCCGGCGGTTATGCGCCCACCGTCGGAATTCTTGGCGCCGTACTCGGGTTGATTCACGTAATGGAAAACCTGGCCGACCCGTCAAAACTCGGCGGCGGTATCGCCGTAGCGTTCGTTGCAACGGTCTATGGCGTCGGCGCCGCGAATCTGTTCTTCCTGCCCATCGGCAACAAGATGAAGTTCAAACTGAAGGAAGAAGCCGGGCTGCGGACCATGGTCATTATGGGGCTCGTCGGCCTGGCGCAGGGCGAAAATCCCCGGCTCTTACAGGAAAAGCTCGAGAGTTTCCTCCCTCCGCATGAGCGGAGCAAAGAAGACAAGAAATAACGTCACTCGTCGTGCGGAATCCAATCTCGTAGCTTTGATCTGACACTCCACGTTTCACCTGAAACGAGTCACGGGCATTCGATGGCGAAGAAGAAACACGAAGAACACGAGAACCATGAACGCTGGCTGGTGTCCTATGCGGACTTCATCACGCTGCTGTTCGCTTTTTTCGTCGTCATGTATTCCGTCTCGTCCGTCAACGAAGGCAAGTATCGAACGGTGAGCGACTCGATCAAAGCGGCATTGAATCCGGTGAACAGCACGCCGTCCAGCCGCTTGCCTTTCGCCGTCGGCGACGCGAAGCCGAAGATGATCAATCCCGACATGTCCAGCGCCAACGAGCCGGTCATCCGACGGATGAAAGAGATCATGAAAAAGATTCATCCGTCGCTCGCGCTGGAAATGCCGGATATCAAAATCATCGAAACCGGCAACGGGACCATCATGATTTCCCTGCCCGAATCGATTCTTTTTACGAGCGGAGAAGCACGGGTGCGTCCTGAGGCCTTACCGTTTCTGAAATCCCTGGCTCAGATTCTGCTCGAGATGGATCGGCATGTCCGCATCCTCGGTCATACCGACAATGTGCCGATCAGGACCGCCCAATTCCCATCGAACTGGGAACTGTCGGCGGTCCGGGCCGTCATGGTCGTCCGGATTTTTTCCGAACTCTATGAAGTGCCGATTTCACACCTCTCCGCCACTGGATTCGCTGACTCAAAGCCCGTCGCCTCCAACGACACACCTGAAGGCCGGACGAAAAACCGTCGGGTTGAAATTATTATTCTTGAGAAGAGCCTGACCGAGGAGAATCTCGATTCCATGTTGCCGGGCAATACCCCCCCGGCTCAACCGCTCTGAGAACGGTCGGCATCTCCAGCATACGTGGTGATCGACCGGTACCCTGGGCGTCTACAGTAACACCCTTAAGTGTTAAGAATTGTCCGACAGCGACCGATACGTACCTGAGGCGGAGTTCACCTCTCGAAAGGAAGACGTTCATGATCCTCAAGCCGGCTGGTGATTTAACAATTTTCGAAGTCGGTGCGTTGTACGAGGAGATCAAACAGGCAGTCACAGCCCACCCTCAAGTGGAACTGGACCTGTCCGAAGTGGACAAACTCGATGCCTCAGCGATTCAACTGCTTATTGCCGTCCGTCGGTCCGAACGTATTGTGCTGACAGGGGTGACTGATCCGATGCGATCGCGCATGGCGGAATTAGGCGCGTAATCATTGTCCCACTTCGTCACCACGTACGGGAATCAAGCCGATGATGTCATACTTATCAGTCTCCCTGGGAGCTTTCTTCGCCGGGACCTGCGTTGCCTGGATGTGGTGTCAACGCCAGACCGCTTCAGCAAAACGGGCTCTCCAGGCCACCCATGACGCCATGCTGAAAGAGCAGGCGGAGCGGACCGCCGCGTGGGAGCAACTCGGACAGTCCACCATTCCCCTGGTCGCGGTCTTAAACGCTCAAATGAAAAGCGTGATCAGCCAGACCGAGCAGGCTGCCACCGATCTGGGGCAGCGGTTCAGCATGATCGCGTCGCGCGCCACGGTACAAGCCAAGGAATCGACGCATCTCTTCGGTGACGGCGAGATGAGTCTGGATACGGTCTTGAAGACCACGGACACCATGCTCGAAGGCTTTGTGGGCGACGTCATGAAGTCATCGGAAATGGCGCTCCAGATCGCGACCATTATGGCCGAAGTCGAGCGGAGCACCAAGGCGATCACCGGCATGATCGGCGAAATTGAATTTATTGCAGATCAGACCCGCTTGCTGGCCCTCAACGCCGCGATCGAAGCCGCACGAGCCGGAGAACATGGTCGCGGGTTCGCCGTCGTCGCCGATGAAGTGACCAAACTGGCAAACCGTTCAGGACAGGCCGCCAGCAGCATTAACAGCCTCGTCATGGATGTTCAGAAGAACACCACGTTGGCGATGGGTACAGTGGAAAGCCTGGCGTCCGTGGATCTGAGCAAAACCTTGTCGATCAAACACCGCCTCGACACGATGACGCGTGATCTCGCCGAACGGAACAATACGCTGAAATCGGCCGTGATGAACTCGAAATCCCATGCGGATGAACTGGCGCGGGACGTCGGTCAAATCATCATGGCACTCCAGTTCCAGGACATCACCAGACAGAAACTGGAACACGTCATCGAACCACTCACCGAAGTTCGCGCGGTGATGGATGCCCTGATCCAGGGATTTCCGCAGGAGCAGGTGGCCGCCAAGATGGACTTCCTCACGAAGCTCGACCGCAGCTACACCATGGAAGACGAGCGCGCGGTGTTCCACCAGGCCGCAACCGGGTATGTTCCCGCGCCATCCCAGGAGAGTGCCCCTTCGGAAGACGCCAATGTCACGTTGTTTTAGGTAACGTCGGTTTATCAGAAGAATGAAGGAGTGCGCCATGGCGAAAACAGTGTTGGTGGTCGACGATTCTCCCACGATGCGACAGATGGTGGCGTTCACCCTGACCAGCGCGGGCTATCAGGTTGTGGAAGCCGGCAACGGCAAAGAGGCGGTCGGCAAAGTGAACGGCGGGGCGAAGCCGGACCTTGTCGTCACCGACCTGAACATGCCCGAGATGGACGGCATCACCCTGATCAAGGAAATCCGGAAGATGGCGGCCCTCAAGTTCACCCCGATCTTGATGCTGACGACCGAAGCCTCCGACGACAAGAAAAAGGCGGGACAGGCCGCCGGAGCCACCGGATGGATCGTGAAGCCGTTCAATCCCGAGCAGATGATGGCCGTCATTAAGAAGGTGCTGCCCGGTTGAATCGCGTCACCCGTCAATGGTCACGCGTCATCCGCAATCGGAACGTGGTAGCGACCAGGTGGGTGTGACTCTTTCATTTCGATTGACGAACGACGATTGACCGATGACGAGGCCCATCACATGAGCACTGATCTCTCACACTTCAAAGACGCCTTTTTCGAAGAGTCCCAGGAACACCTGACGACGATTGAAGAAGGATTGCTCCAGCTCGAACAGCGGCCGGGGGACATCGACCTGCTGAATCGAATTTTTCGCGGGGCCCATTCCATCAAGGGCAACAGCGGCATGTTCGGATTCACCGCCGTCTCCCAATTCACACACAAGATGGAATCGGTGCTGGATCAACTGCGCAGCAGTCAGATGGTCGTGACGGTCGCCATCACCGACCTTCTGCTGCAGTCGCTCGATTGTCTCAAGACATTGATTGATTGTGCGCGCACCGGCGCCGCTCCCGACGAAGCCCACGTGGCCGCCCTTGGAGGCAGGCTTGAAGCCTGCCAGGGCACACCGGCTCCAGGCCAAGCGACGGCGGTGCCGGCTGCGGATGAACGTTCGCTGCCGCCGGGCACACATCGTTTCACCATCACGTGGGCGCCGCCGAGGTATCTGTTTCAGCGTGGGCTCGATCCCGCACAGTTCCTCAAGGAACTGGCCGGCCTGGGTACCGTCACGCATCTCGCCTTGGATGCCGGACGATTGCCGGTCCTGACGGAGTTAGATCCCGAACAGTGTTATCTCGGCTGGACGCTGGAACTCGAAACCGGCAAAGACCTCAAGGTCATCGACACAGTCTTTGATTTCGTCCGCGAGGACAGCACCCTGACGATCGTGGACAATCCGGTCGAAACACACGGGACCGCCGCAGTGTCCGACGGGGCGAAGCCATTGGGCGAAATCCTCGTCGAGACCGGGGTGGTGTCACAGTCGCAGTTGAATCAAGCCTTGTCCCAACAGAAGAAGGTCGGGGAAATCCTGGTTGAACAGAAAGTGGCCACTCCGGAGCAAATCTCCGAGGCGCTCAAGAAGCAATCCGAAGGCGCCGTACCGGCCAAGAAGGCTGAAACTCCGTCGATCAGAGTCGATACCGTCAAGATCGATCGCCTCATCAACCTGGTCGGGGAGTTGGTCATTACTCAGTCCATGTTGAGCGATCTGGGGTCTCGTTTCGAAATGAGTCAGCTCCCGGTCCTACTCGAACGCGTCGCACAATTGGAACGCAATACGCGGGAGATCCAAGAGCGCGTGATGGGGATTCGCATGGTCCCGATCGGGAATGCGTTCAGCCGGTTCCCGCGTCTGGTGCGCGACCTGTCCGGCAAAGCCGGAAAGAAAATTCAACTGATCCTCTCCGGAGAAGAAACCGAACTCGACAAGACCGTGATCGAATCCATCGGCGATCCGTTGACCCATCTGGTGCGGAACTCAGCGGATCATGGGTTGGAACCGCCGGATGAACGCCTGGCCGCGGGAAAGCCGGAACAGGGCATCATCCGCCTCAACGCGTTTCATGAAGGCGGCAGCATCTGCATCACCGTCGAGGACGACGGGCGCGGTCTGAATCGGGACAAGATTCTTGCGAAGGGCATTAAGCAAGGATTGATCGCGGAATCCGACAAACTGTCGGACGAGCAAATCTGGATGCTCATCTTCAAACCCGGATTCTCCACCGCTGAAAAAGTCACGGATGTGTCCGGCCGCGGTGTCGGCATGGATGTCGTGAAACGCAACATCGAAGGGTTAGGCGGCACGGTCAGCATCAAGACCGTCACCGGAAAAGGCACCACGTTCACGCTCAAGCTTCCGCTCACTCTCGCGATCATCGAGGGCATGACGGTCCGGGTCGGTCAGGACACGTACATCGTTCCGCTTCTCTCGATCCTGGAGTCGATTCAGCCCAAGCGCGAAATGCTCAAGAGCATCGTCGGCAAAGGGGAGTTGGTCAATGTTCGGGGCACCTATCTTCCTCTCATGCGCCTGTACGACGTGTTTCGGCTGGAACCGGAACTCTCGGATCCTACGAAGGCCATCCTGTTGATTCTGGAAACCGAAGGCGAACGCGTCGCCGTCATGGTCGATGAAATTCTCGGCCAACAGCAGGTGGTGATCAAGAGTATGGAGCAGAACTTCAGGAAAATCGAAGGCGTGGCGGGCGCAACTATTCTGGGCGACGGCACGGTCGGCTTTATTCTGGATGTGCGCGGATTGCTCAATATTGCGCGGCAAGGGACCGCGAAAGCGGCGTAGAGACAGCCTCAGAGACAGAATCGGCGGGGTGAATACCATGAACAGGGCGAGGAGGATACGATGGCGACTCAGGAGTTGACGAGCAAAGATTCGAATCAGCAGATGGGAATTACGACCGACGGCAGTCAATTCCTCACCTTCCAGCTGGGGGAAGAACTGTACGGGGTCGACATTCTCCGGGTTCAGGAAATCAAGGGCTACACGGCAGTGACCCGCATTCCCAATACGCCGGCACACATCAAGGGTGTGCTGAACTTACGCGGCACCATCGTGCCGATCGTCGAGCTCCGGACGAAGTTCGGTATGCCGACGATTGAGTACACGATGTTTACCGTGATCGTCGTGGTCGTCGTCAAAGAGAAAATCATGGGCCTCGTGGTGGATGCGGTGTCGGATGTTCTGGATATCGACAAGAAAGACATCCAGCCGGCCCCGCAGTTCGGAGCGCAGGTCGACGTGAGCTTCTTGAACGGCATCGGCAAGGCCGGGGACAAGCTGGTGGCGCTACTCGATATGGATCGTCTATTGACCGATGGAGACATGCAAGAAGCGACGAAAGCCGCAGCCTAACTATTCGAACCAAGGGAGAGCAGGACATGGGATTGAACGTCGAATTATTAGAGTCCAGTTTTAAGCTTGTGGCCCCCAAGGGCGAGGCATTAGTGACCCGGTTTTACGAACGGCTGTTCAAGAAGTATCCGGCCGTGAAACCGCTGTTCAAGAAGACCTCCATCAAGGAACAGAAAAAGAAGCTGTTGGCATCCTTGGTTCTCGTGATTCAGAACCTCCGTCACCCGGACAAGCTCACCCCCGTGTTGCAGGATATGGGGGCCAGGCATGTGGGCTACGGAGCCAAGCCGGCTCATTACGATGCGGTCGGAGAAAACCTCCTGGCCGTCCTCGGTGAATTTGCCGGACCGGCATGGACCCCCCAGGTCAAACAAGCCTGGACCGACGCATACGGAGCCATCAAGACCATCATGCTCGCCGGAGCGGAGCGTGCACATTCCACACAAGGAGACAAGACGATGAGTAAGGCAAAGCAGAAGAAGGGCGCGGCGGCTGGAACGGACATGATGGGGTTTTATCTGGGGGCCCTCGATCAGTCGCAGAACAACATTCTGCTCTGTGACCGCAACCTGGTCATCACGTATGCCAACGCCACCGCTCAGAAGACACTCGTCGCGCTCGAGGCGGAAATTAAGAAGGTGTTGCCGAAGTTCAATGCATCGGCAGTCATCGGCGTCTGCATCGACGACTTCCATGTGGATCCGAGCAAACAGCGCCGGATCTTATCGAACCCGGCCAACATGCCGCACAAAGCGGATATTCAGATCGGACCACTGACCCTCAGTCTTCTCGTCACAGCCATTATGAGCCCTACCGGGGAGTACCTGGGGAATGCGTTGGAGTGGGCCGACGTCACCGAAAAGCGGAAGATGGAGCAACAGTCGGCTGCAATCGCGAAATCTCAGGCCATCATCGAGTTTAACCTCGACGGCAGCGTCGTCACCGCCAACGATAATTTCCTCAACTGTCTCGGCTACACCCTCGACGAGATCAAAGGGCAACACCATCGGATGTTCTGCGATCCGGCCTATGTCAACAGCAGCGAGTATACGGCCCTGTGGGCCAAACTCAATCGCGGCGAGTACGACGCCGGCGTCTACAGGCGCATCGGAAAAGGCGGCAAGGAAATCTGGATTCAAGCCGTGTACAACCCCATTTTGAACGCGGCCGGCAAACCGCAGAAGGTGGTCAAGTTCGCCACCGAGATTACGGAACAAAAGAACAAGGCGGCGGAATTCGAAGGCAAACTGGCGGCGGTCAGCAAAGCGCAGGCCATCATCGAATTCAACCTCGACGGCACTATCGTCACCGCGAACGACAACTTCTTGGGATGTCTCGGGTATAGCCTGGACGAGATCAAGGGCAAACACCATCGGATGTTCGCTGAATCGAGCTATGCCGCCAGCGGCGAGTATCAGGCGTTCTGGGCGAAGCTCAACCGCGGTGAGTTCGATGCCGGCGTATACAAGCGCATCGGCAAGGGCGGCAAGGAAATCTGGATTCAGGCCTCCTATAACCCTATCTTCGATGCCAGCGGAAAACCATACAAGGTGGTGAAGTTCGCCACCGACATCACCGCTCAAAAGCAGTCGCAAGCCGAAATGGAGAAACTTGTCGCTGAAGCCCAGGCTGTCCTCGGTCGGCTCGCGAGCAACGATCTCACACAGGAAATGACGAATTCCTATCGCGGTGATCTGGACAAGGTCAAGACCAGCATCAATGCCGTGGTTCAAAACCTCAGCCAGACCATCACCACGGTGCGGGAGGCGGTGCAAGCCGTGTCGGCCGGCGCCGAGCAGATCACCAAGGGGAACGAAGATCTGTCTCAACGCACATCGGAGCAGGCGAGTGCGCTGGAGGAAACCTCGGCGTCCATGGAAGAGATGACCTCGACCGTGAAGCAGAACGCAGACAACGCGAAACAGGCCAACCAATTGGCCATCGCGGCGCGCGACATCGCCGACAAAGGCGGGTCCGTCACCGTCCGCGCAGTCGAAGCCATGGGCGAAATCAATAAGAGCAGCAAGAAGATCGCGGACATCATCACCGTGATCGACGAGATCGCGTTCCAGACCAATCTGCTGGCTTTGAATGCCGCGGTGGAAGCGGCCAGGGCAGGGGAACATGGTCGCGGCTTTGCAGTCGTGGCGGCCGAAGTACGCAACCTCGCGCAACGGTCGGCGACGGCCGCCAAAGAGATCAAGGGATTGATCAACGAATCGATCCAACGCGTGAACGACGGCAGCGAGTTGGTCAATCAATCCGGCAAAACGCTGGAAGAGATCGTCAGCTCGGTTAAACGTGTGACGGACATCATCGCCGAAATCACGGCTGCCTCGCAGGAACAAGCCCAGGGCATCGACCAGGTCAACAAGGCCATCATGCAGATGGACGAGACGACCCAGCAGAACGCGGCGTTGGTGGAAGAAACCACGTCGGCCAGTCAGTCGATGAAGGACCAGGCCAAGGAATTGATGAGTCAGATCGAAGTGTTCGTGGTGAACTCGGCAGGGACACAAGCCCCTGCGCGACACACGGGCGCGTCGGTCAAGACGCCGGTCAAGGCGGGTGCCGCCGCCCCGAAACCAGCCCTGAAGAAACCGGGCTTCTCGTCCAAGCCGGGTGACGCCAAGGAGCCCGCGGGGGTTGGAGCCGGAAACGGTCACGACCGCCGAAAGAAGGACGACGACTTCGAAGAATTCTAGGTTTCACGCCGTGGGAGTGGGCAGATTTTGCCCACTCCCGCGGCGCTGCTCACTTCCTTGTGCCTGTGGTTCTCCTTCTTTCTCCCGAGCCAGATCCCCCTTAAGAAACAAGTCCAAACGACCGATACAAGATGGCGCGGGTGTGCGCGAGCTGGATCAGCGTGGATAGTCCCGGTTGATGCCACCTCTAGCCCAGGGACGGATCATGGACCTTAAAACAATTCTCTGGTACCTCGTCCTCTCCAGCCTGACTGTTGCCTATCTGGTTGTGTTGGCCGGTGTGCGAGCCGCCAAGTCGCACGATGTCTCGCATCATTCACATCGCATGATCGTAGGCTGCACGATCGTCGGGATCTGGCTGGTAGCCTACGTCCTCAAACAAGCGATCTTCGGCCGCGAATCGTTCAAAGGCCCTGACAGCGCCTACTGGAGCGTCTATGTGCCGGTGTTCGTCACGCACATGCTGCTCGCAGTCACGACCATAGGTTTGGGCGCCTATAACCTCTATATGGGCCTCCACCGTCTGCGATACGGAAGCGTCGGGGCTATGGTGGCCGGCATGACGACCCACCGGCGGATGGGCAATGCGCTGGTCTGGACATTCAGCGGCACGATGGTCACCGCATATCTCGTCTATTTGATGTTGTTTGTCTGGTACCGGAGCTAACACGATGGATTATGCCATTACGAAGCAGGAGTATGAGCGGATCCGCACGTTGTTATACGACGAAAGCGGCATCTCACTGGGGGACAGCAAGCAATCCTTGGTGGTGTCCCGTCTCACCAAACGCTTGCGCGACCTCCAAATGGAGAGCTTTGGGTCTTACTATCAGTACGTGACCCAGGACGACAGCGGGGAAGAATTCACGCGGATGCTCGATCTGCTGTCCACGAACAAGACCGACTTTTTCCGCGAACCCAAACATTTCGACTTTCTTCGCGAGCGCATTCTTCCCACGCTGGAACAGGAGAAACGCGTTCGCATCTGGTCTTCCGCCTGCTCGACCGGAGAGGAGCCGTACACCATCGCCATGACGCTGCACGAGGCCGTGAAGAATCCGGCCTTGTGGAACTTTCAGATCCTCGCATCGGACATCTCCACACGCGTGCTCGCCCATGCCGCGAAAGGGCTGTACGCCGAGGAGCGTGTGCGCGAGGTGCCGGCCGACATCGTGAAACGCCATTTCCTCCAGGGACGCGGGGACAGTGCCGGGCTCGTTAAGGTGAAGCCGCACCTCTCCGCCATCATCAAGTTCCGCCGTATGAACCTGATGGACGACCGTTTCCCCATCAAGGCGCCGCTGGATCTCATCTTCTGCCGGAATGTGATGATCTATTTCGATCGTCCGACGCAGGAACGGCTGGTCAACAAGTTCTATCACCATCTCAAACCGGGCGGGTACCTCTTCATCGGCCATTCAGAGAGCCTGCAGTGGGTGTCCCACCCGTTCAAGACCATCGCGCCGACCATTTACTGGAAGGAAGCCTGACCTGCATGGCTCGTATCGACACCGACACCTTCTCCCACATCCGGCGAATGAACGATAACCGTTTCCCGACCGAAGTCGCCTGCATTCTCCCGGGCGAGTTTTTCGTGAGTCGGGAACCCATGGTGGTCTATACCGTGCTCGGTTCCTGCATCTCGGCCTGTGTCCGGGACCCGATCGCGGGAGTCGGGGGCATGAATCATTTCATGCTCCCGGCGCCGAAAGAGCACCAGTCGGGCGATGCCTGGGGAGGGGAATCCACACGCTACGGTTCCTTCGCCATGGAGCAGTTGATCAACGAGATCCTCAAGCGCGGTGGAATGAAGCACCGGCTGGAGGTGAAGTTGTTCGGCGCCGGACGGATTTATGACGGCAATATCGATGTCGGCGCCCGGAATACAGAATGGGTCCTCCAGTACCTCAAAACCGAAGGCTACGCACTCGCGAAGAGTGATCTGGGCGACGTGTTCCCGAGAAAGGTCTACTACTTTACCGATTCGGGCCGCGTACTGATGAAAAAACTCGAGCGGGTGAAGAATCGGACGATTGTCGATCGGGAAACCGAATACCAGCATCGGATCGAAGTCGAACCGGTTGCACAAGAGAGCAATGTCACACTGTTTTGACATCAGACGAATGGTGGCGGCCGGCGATAGGCCCTCACCAACCAACCAGGAGATTCCTCGCCATGGCTAAGATCCGGGTTCTGACGATCGACGATTCTGCGCTGATGCGGCAGGTGCTGGCCGAACTGCTTTCCAAGGATCCTGCCATCGAAGTGATCGGCAGCGCGCCGGATCCCTATGTGGCCAGAGAAAAAATCAAGGCGCTCAACCCCGACGTGCTCACGCTGGACGTGGAAATGCCGAAGATGGACGGGCTCACGTTTCTCGAAAAGCTCATGCGCGGGCGTCCCATGCCTGTGATTATGGTGAGTTCGCTGACGGAATCCGGTTGCCAGACCACACTGCGGGCATTGGAACTGGGAGCCGTCGACTTCATTACCAAACCCAAGATCGATCTCCGTGAGGGGATGGACAATCTCGCCGACGATCTGATCGCAAAAGTCAAAGGCGCTGCCACGGCCTGCATCCGGCAGGGGGCCCCGGTGTCCAGCCAGGCCGGCTCCCGGCCGTCGGTCTTGAGTTCGGCCATGATTAAGACCACGGATATGATCATCGCCATCGGCTCTTCGACCGGAGGCACTGAGGCGGTCAAGGAGGTGCTGCAAGTCCTGCCACCCAACACTCCTCCGGTACTGATCACTCAGCACATGCCGGAGCGGTTCACCAAGACCTGGGCCGACCGGATGAACCAACTCTGCCGCATCTCCGTGAAGGAGGCCGAGGACGGAGACAGCGTCCTGCCGGGGCACGCGCTGATTGCTCCCGGCAATTACCACATGACCCTGGTCCGCAGCGGCGCGCGCTATTCGGTCCGCATCAACCAAAACGAACCGGTCAATCGCCATCGCCCGTCGGTCGACGTCATGTTCGACTCCGTCGCGCAATATGCCGGCGGCAACGCGGTGGGTGTGATCCTGACCGGAATGGGCGGAGACGGCGCCAAGGGACTGCTGCGGATGAAGGAAGCCGGCGCCTATACCATCGCGCAAGATGAGGCCTCTTGTGTTGTGTTCGGAATGCCGAAAGAAGCCATTAAGCTCGGGGCCGCCGAGATCGTCCGGCCGCTCAACGATATTGCGACGACTATTTTGAACCATGTCACCCGTGCCTGATCGTTCACCTTTGCGCATAGAGGAGCCATCATGAAAATTTCGCAGGAAACAAGTAATAAGAAAGCGACCCTGAGACTCGAAGGAAACTTTACCTACACGCAGCGCAAAGCGTTTCAGGAGATGCTGAAGACCGTCTGCACCGATCAAGTGGAAGAAGTCGTGATCGACCTGTCCCAGGTCGCGTTTCTCGACAGCGCGGCATTGGGGTTGCTGATGATCAGCCACCGGCAATTGGAAGCCGAACGACGCAAACTCTACCTGGCCTATCCTCAGCCGACGGTTCGCCAGATCATCGAACTGGCGAATTTGCACAAGACGATCCCGATGATCGACGCCGGCGTGTCGAGCCTGGCCAAGAAAAGCGCCTAAGATCGGGACTGAGCCCGGGAGAGGAGCCGTGCATGCAGATCACTGAACGCCGTATCGGACAGTCCATCATTCTCGATCTGACGGGAGAACTCAGCTACGCCAATCGCACCACATTCAAAGCGGCGGTGGAGCGGAGTAAGCGAGCCGGCTGTCGGCATCTGATTTTGAACATGCAAGGGGTTCGCTTTCTGGACAGTTCGGCGCTCGGCACATTGGCGCTGT
>WBZX01000291.1_pt1 | contig 48067 bp, 41 predicted proteins | sample 5204211 | NCBI WGS metagenome assembly WBZX01 (sample SAMN12344362, study PRJNA552823) | activated sludge metagenome | biome: Activated sludge suspended growth; feature: Nitrification reactor; material: Wastewater; isolation source: activated sludge from nitrification reactor of wastewater...
TTCGGACAGAGGGCACATTCGCGTGTGGGTTGACAGCGGCGAGGGCCAAGGCGGACCAAGAGAGCGCAGGTGCGACCGGGGGCACGGTACTTGTCCGCGAGGAGCCCGTTGGCCGAAGGCGCCGCCGCTGCGCTGCTGCAGCGGACGCTGAAAGACATGGATGCCCGCCTGCGCGGGCATGACGGAGCGGCTGTGCGCTGGAATGACGGCGGCTGTGGCGGCGAGGGAATGACCGCGATGCGCCGATTGAAGACAGGCACCCTCAGGCCTTGGGCAGGTACAGACGGTCGGAATAGGTGGCCAGCCATTCGGGCCGGAAGGCCACGAAGATGGCCACGAACATGCCGGTGAGGAAGGCGTCGCCCCAGGCGGCCAGCCAGCGTCCCACCAGCAGCTCTTCGGTGCCGGTGCCCGAAGGCACGCCATTGGCCCACATGGCCAGCAGGCCGGCCAAGCTGCCGGCCGCCACCGAGGCAAAGAAGCCACGCCCCAGGATGTAGACAAACAAATGGTGCGGCATCCAGCGGCGTATGGCGCCGCCCAGCAGCATCACCAGGGTGCCCGGCACCACGCCCAGCCAGGTCAGGCGCGAGAGGCCTTCCAGCACGTCCAGGTGACCCATCAAGGTCGTGATCAGCGCCACCGGCAGCAGGGCCAGCATGGCCAGCGGCCAGCCCAGCAGCAGCACCAGCAAACAGGTGCCCGAGAGCGGCTGCACGATGGGCATGCGGGCCAGGTGGTCAGCGCCCCACAGCAAGGGCATGGCCGCCCACCAGGCCAGCCAGGGCCAGGGCGGCCCGCTGTCAGGCACGGCGCGCCAGGGCTGCAGGGCCAGGGCCAGCAGCAAGGCCGGCAACACGAGGAAGAGGTCCAACCACATGCCGCCATGCTAGCGGCGCGGCCAGACGTGCGCGTGTGCCGCGTCAATCACCTTGGTGACCATGCAGCCTCGGGTTATCCGGGCCCTGGCCGCATGGCGACGCAGGCTATCGTGGGCCATGGTTTCTTCGTCAACGCGCCCGCTGCAGGCTTGGCAGGTCATCGTGGGCGGCATCAGCAGCCTGGTGCTCACCCTGGGCCTGGCCCGTTTCGCCTACACACCCCTGCTGCCCGCCATGCAGGCCCAGACCGGGCTGAGCGACACCGCCGCCGGCGCGCTGGCGGCCATCAACTACGCGGGCTACATGAGCGGTGCGCTGCTGGCCGCGTGGATCGATTCCCCGGCCTGGCGCCACCGGCTCTACCTCGCCGGCCTGTGGCTGGCCGTGGCCAGCACCGTGGCCATGGGCCTGGGCGCCTGGTGGCCCCTGTGGGCGCTGCTGCGCTACCTGGGCGGCTTGTGCGGCGCGGCCGGCATGCTGCTGGGCTCGGGCCTGGTGCTGGGTTGGCTGATGCGGGCTGGGCAGCGGCCCGAGTTGGGACTGCACTTCATCGGCATCGGCCTGGGCATCGTGGTGTCGGCGCTGTCGGCCTGGACACTGGGCCGGGTGTGGCCCACCTGGTCCACACAGTGGTTGGCGCTGGCTTTCGTGGGCGCGTTGTTTCTGGTGCCGGCCTGGCGCTGGCGGCCGCCAGTGCCGCCAGCGCCCGCCGCTGCGGCACAGACCCACGAGCCCGGCCCCTCGCGGCGCTGGCTGCTGACCATGGCGGGCAGCTACTTCGCGGCCGGTTGGGGCTTTGTGATCAGCGCCACGTTCACCGTCACCATCGTTGAGCGCGAGCCCGCGCTGGCCGGCCAGGGGGCCCTGGCCTGGGCCCTGGTGGGTTTGGCGGCCATGCCGGCGGTGTTCGCCTGGGACCGCGTGGCCCGCCGCGTGGGCGAGCAGAAGGCGCTGCTGGCGGCCTTCGGGCTGCAGGCGGTGTCGGTGCTGGCACCGGCGCTGTCGGGTTCGCTGGCAGCAGCACTGCTGGGGGCCGTGGGCTACGGCGCCACCTTCATCGGCCTGGTGAGCCTGACACTGGCCCTGGTGGGCCGGCGCTCACCGCGCAACCCGGGCAAGGCCATGGCGCGGCTCACACTGAGCTATGGCGCAGCCCAGGTGCTGGCGCCGGCCTTGGCCGGTGCCATGGCACAGGCCAGCGGTTCGTTCAAAGGCGCGCTGTGGCTCACCGCCGCCGTGCTGGCGGCGGGCATGGCCTTGCTGGCAACCCTGCCCCCCGAGACACCCTCTGCTGCCTGACGCAGGCCTGCGCCCCGCTCAGCGGGTGGCAGCGGTACCCCGCTGCCGGGTGCCCCATCTACAGCCAGCGATAGACCAGCGACATCCCAATGAAGTTCATGCTTTGCCGGGGTTGGCTGCTCACCGTGCTGCCGTCCGAGTAGGTGAAGGGCACGCCGTTGCTGGCCCAGGTCCAGTCGTTCCAGTAGCTGGTCTGGTGCACCAGGTCGAACCGCAACGTGGCAGCCTTGTTCACGGGCACACGGGCAAACAGGTTCACGGCCGTCTGGCGGAACACGATGTCGGGCAGACCGCCACTGGCGGCCAGCAGCGCTATGTTGTTGTTGCTGGCGCTGCCGTCCAGGGTCTGCACAAACGTGCTCTTGTCGCGCAGGAACGAGAGCGTGCCGCCAAACTCCAGCTTGGCCGCCGTCTTGCCGGTGAAGCCCAGGCCAACGGTGGAACTGACGTTGTCGTAGGTCAGCAGCGCGCCTTCAGGCCGGGCCTGGTGCAGGCTTTGTCCGCCGGTGCTGCCATAGCCGTTGATGCGCCAGTTGTCGTTGAAGGCGTAGTCCCAGTCCACGCTCACCTGGTTCATGCCGCTGCTGCGCAGGCCCAGCATGCTGGGGCTGTGGTAGCGGTCGGCACCGTCTTCGGCCGCAAACTGCACCGAGAGCTGTTCGGTGGGCTGCCAGTCGGCGTGCACGCGAACCTTGTCGCGTTCGCGGTTGGCCAGCGTGGGCATGAAGATGGCGTTGCTGCCGAAGGCCTGCATCGGGTCGTTCAGGTCGGTGACCTCGCTCACACCGCGGCCGCTGTTGTCGCGCAGCCAGTTCGAGCCCCTGCGCTGGCTGCTGGACACCGAGATGTCGGCGGCCAGGGTTTCGAACAGCGAGCGGCGCAGTTCGGCCTTGAAGGTGGTCTCGTCGGTCTTCTGGCGCAGGGCCGAGGTGCCCGCGATGGCGCTGGTGGTCGTGAAGGCGCCGCGGTCAATGGCCTCGTAGTCCACCCCCAGGCTACCGCGCACCTGGCTGCTGAGCTGGTACTGGGCCAGCAGGTTGGCGCGGGTCTTGTCCTGTGGCAGGCGGCGATTGGTGTAGGTGAGCGCACCGGTACCGCTGCCTTCCACGTTGTAGAGCGCCAGCGGGGTGCGGTCTTCCACCTCGTCGTAGCGCACTTTGGCGCTCAGCGTCAGCTTGGAAGTGGGCCGGGCGTGCAGGCCCAGTTGCACCAGGGTGGTGTCCACCTCGCCACCCAGATTGGCCAAGCCGGCCGGCGCGTTGCCGAAGCCCGAGGCGGCGAAATCCTGCTGCTGCACCGCCATGCCGTAGGCCAGCTTGAAGGTGGCGTGCGTGGTGGGCGAGAAGCGGTACGCACCGGTGACGTCGAACTGCTGGGCCTGGTTGTCGGGCGGCAGGGCCACCGGCTGGCTGAGGATGCTTTGCAGCCCTGGCCCCAATGGCAGCAGCGAACCCAAGGGGTTGTACAGGCTGGCCGGCACGCCCGGCCGAATGCTGCCGTAGGCGTTGTTGAAGAACGAGGCATAGTAGCCACCGCTCATGCGCAGGTTCTCGCCGCCGTAGCTCAGTCGGGCCTCGAACTGGGTGTGGTTGGTGTCCACCGGTTCAGGCAACAGCACCACGGCCGAACCGGTGGCAATGCCTGTGGCCGGCCGGCAGCCCGGTGCCGTGGGCGAGGGGCAGGTGAAGCCCATGCCGAACAGTCGCGTGCCTTCCTTCTTCTCGCCCTTGAGGCTGGCCTCGAACTGCCAGCGGTCGTCAATCTCCCGCGTGACGACCAGGCCCAGGCCCGTGCGCTTGAGGCTGAAGGCCAGGTCGGTGCCGGTCTGGCCGCTGCCCAGCGCCTGCACCTGGGGCGTGTCGGTGCCCGCGCCCTGCAGGCCGGTGTGCGCGGTGTTGGGGTCGCGGCGCAGCAGCTCGCGGTACTCGAAGCGCAGCTTCCACTCGCCGTGGCGGCGCCAGAGCAAATCGAGGCTGCGGCTGTCGGTGCCCAGGTCGTTGGCGTCAAAGCGCACCGAGCCGCCGCCGTCCAAATGGCGGCGGTAGTAGTTGAGGTCCAGCACGCCGTTGAGCGAGTCGGCGCTGAGGCCGCGGTACTGGTTGTAAAGGGCGCGGTCGCCCTGGGCACCGCCCAGGGGGGCGGACATGCCGAAGGTGATGGTCGATTCAGGGTTGTCGGCTTCGGCGGCCTGCACAGAGGCGCACAGGGCCAACACGGCCAGCGCCATCAGAGTGTGGCGCGCCATCGATGGACGAAGGGTCTTGGTCATCGTGTCACTCCGGTGCTCAGCGGAACAGGAACTGCGAGGTGGGGTTCGTGGTCTGCGGGTTGTTCGAGCCGTGAACCTGCGTGTGGCAGTTCATGCAGCTGCGGCCCTGCCACAGGTTGACCACGGTCTTGCCACTGGTGTTGCTGGTGATCTGCGGGCCGATCTGGCCCGGCACGGACGGCGTGGTCACGCCGGTCTGGCCTGCCAGGGCGCCCACATTGCCCACTGCGTGCGGGGTGTGGCACTGCTGGCACAGCATGGGTGCGCGGGTCTTGAGCATGGCCGCCACGGAGCTGCCGTGCGGGTTGTGGCAGCTGGCGCAATCCTCGTTCACCGGCTCGTGGGCATGCACGAAGGGGCCGCGCTTCTCGGCGTGGCAGGTGTAGCAGGTGGCGTTGGTGCTGTCGCGGCTGGCCAGCTTGGGGCCGGCCGAGCCGTGCACGTTGTGGCAGTCCGAGCAAGCCATCTTGCCTTCGGGCACCGGGTGGTGCGAAGGCCGGTTCATCTGGGTGCGCTGTTCCTTGTGGCAGGTGTAGCAGAGGTTGGCTTCCTGCTGCTTCACCAGCGCCTTGTCCTGGTTGGTGTGCACCTTGTGGCAGGTGTTGCAGGCCACATCGGCGGCCTGGTGGGCACTGCCACTCCAGAGGTGGCGCTTGCTGTCGCGCTCATGGCAGGTCTGGCAGACCTGGCTGCGGCCTGTCGGGTCCAGCTTGGTCTTCTTGCCAAAGACCACGTCGGGGGCCGGCTGCTCCTTGGCGCCGGCCGGCTTCTTCAGGTGGGCCTGGCTGGGGCCGTGACAACTGGTGCAGGTCGGCGTGCGCGGGCCGTCGGCGTCGCCCATGGGCCGTTGCTTCAGGGCCTCGGCGGCCTGCTTCATGCGCGGCCGGGGTGCGTGGGCCGTGCGGCTGTTGTCGGGCAAATCCTCGTCGTCGTGGCACTCCACGCACACGGCCGAGTCGCCCCTGGCGGCCTCCACGTTCTGCGCCTGGGCGGCACCATAGCCGGTGCACAGCCACAGCGCCAACCACGCCAATGTTGTCTTTGTTCGCATACGCCGATCTCCTGAAGGAGCCTGTTTGGCGGTCACCAAGAAAAATGGGAGGGTCTTGATCGACCCTCCCAGTACTGGTTGCCGCGAGGGGCCTGTCTTACTTCTGGTTGTGAACGACGTCCACGCCCTTGAATGCGCCAGGTGCGTGGCAGTCGTCGCAGGATTCACGCACTGCGGACAGGTAGCCCGTTTGCGTGAGGTTGCCGAACGAGGAGCCACCGAAACTCGTCACGTGGCCAATGGCCGTGCTGGAGTCGTGGCAGGCCGTGCAGCTGGCCGCCTTGGGCGAGATCACGTTCCACTTGTTCGGATCGGTCTCGGTGGTGGGCACCTTGTTGACCACCGTGGCCACCACACCCAGGTCCTGCTTGTACGAGTTGTTCACGTGGCAGACATTGCAGTTGATGCCCACGCCAGGCCACGCCACTTCGGCGGCATAGTTCTCTACGCCAGTGGCCAGAGCCGGGTTGCCAGCGGTCTTGGAGGTGCCGTCCATGTTGAACGCATCCACCACCTTGTTGCCGTGGGTGAACGGGCTGGTGCGCTTGGAGTTGCCGTGGATGCCGTGGATCATGCGCTTGAACTGGTACGACTCGTACAGCGCCAGACCGTTGGTCATCATGTTGCCGTTCGAGGCCCGGTTCGGGTCGTGGCAGACCACGCAGGCTTCAACGATGTCGCGGGCACCGCCGTGGAAAGCTTCGGCCAGCGTGTTGGAACCCGAGGTCGTGCCCAGCGCGCCGTGGCAGACATTGCACTTCTCGGTCGAGACGATGGTGCGGCGCGGGTTCAGCGTGCCGGTCAGCGCCACTTCCTTGAAGGTGTTCTGCACGATCACGTTCTGCAGCACGGCAGGCACCACGGCCGGACGCGGGTCGGTGGCCGACTTGACCTGGAGCTTGGGCTCCTTGATCTGGCCGATGCTCACCACGCGGGCGGTGCCGAAGGCCACGGCCGTAGCCGTGTCGGCCGGCAGCGTGATGTCGATCGAGTAGTGGTTGTTGCCGTCGTTCGTACCCTTGTAGGCGTAGGCGTTGGCGCCACTGCCACCGTTGTTGTACGAGGTGAACTCGGTCACGGCGGTGGACTGGCCGATCATGTTGCCGTAGGCCACGTAGAAGCGCAGGTTGCCGAACTTGGTGCTGGTGCTGCAGGTGGGCACGGTGGTGCTGGCGCAGTCGGACGTCACCAGGTTGTAGGCCGCGTTGCCATTGGTCGGGTCGGCCAGGAAATACTTCACCGTCACCTTGCGGGTAACGCTGTCGTAGGTCACGGCTTCGATGTTCATCTTGTACTTGGCCGCGTTCTCTTCATTCTGGTTCCAGTGCACGCGCTCAGAAGACACCGGCGTGCCGGCCTTGTGGCAGTCGTTGCACTGCGCATTGGTCAGGTCCAGGGCCGCAGCAGTGGGCTTGGCCGTGCCGCCGTTCAGCTCGGGGCTCTGGGCATACACCTTGTGCGAGGTCTCCCAGGTAGAACCGATCTTGTCCGCGTGGCAGGACAAGCAAGCTTCCTTGCTGACCGCAGTCTTCCAGTTGTCGCCTTGCGGCGTGGCCGGGTTGCTTGCGCTGTGGCACTTGGTGCAATTGCGCAGGTCTTGCGGGAAGCCCACTTCAGAATAGCCCGCGCTGCTCACATAGTAGGGCTGGCCGGCCGCTGCCAGCAGCTTGCCGGCGTGGACCTTGTGCACCAAGTTGCTCAGCGTGACCACATTGCCGCTGACCGGGTCGGTGGTGCCAGGGTTGTGGCACATCACGCAGTACTGCGTGTCCACGCGACCGCCACCGTGCAATGCCAGCTTTTCGTGGCAGCCGTTGCAGGACGACACGTCGGTCATCTTGCGGGTCTTGGTCGGGTCGGTGACCGCCACGGCCTTGCCATCGGCACCGATGGTGAAGTCGAAGTACGGATTGACCTTGACCACGGCACCCGCTGCGTTCGTGTAGCTCAGTTGCAGCGCAACGCGGTGGGTCATGCCCTTGTCGGCGTCGGCAATCGTGAACGCGGTGTTGAAGGTGTAGGTGTAGTAGCCGTCGGCGTTGTAGACCAGTTGGGCGGCCAGCTTGGCTGCATCGGTCTGGTACGGGTCAGTGGTAGCCTGCACGGCAGATGCCAGCACGGCGGGCTCACCATTGGGGCCCTTGTTAGAGGCTGTGGTGGTCTTGGTGCGGGTGATGTAGCTCTCCCAGCGGTCAGGATTGCCGCCACTGGCTGGCACCAACTTGGCCAAGGCGACGCGCACGTTGTTGGCGGCCTTGGTGTCGAGCTTCAGGTTCTGCAGCACGGCGCCGTCGGAGAACACCGTGAAGTTCAGCGTGTTGGGGCTGCCCGCCGTGAAGGTAGCCAGGCCCGCGCCCTGCACGGCGACAAAGGAAGCGGTCGAGTTGGTCGAGGTGTCGTTCGAAGCGGTCGCCGCAGCCGCCTTGATCGTGTCGGCCACCGTGGGTGGCGTGGGGGTCACCGGGGGCGGGGCCGTGGGTGAGTCACCGCCACCGCAACCTGCCAGCACAGCGGCCAGCAGGGCAGTGACGCCGTAACGCAACATCGTCTTGTTCACTTTGTTCTCCATCTCCGTCCTGCCATTCCTGGGAATGGGGGCAGAACACGATTGGCGGGCCATCCGCAATACACCAGCAGGCCCTGATTGCGGAGGGGGCTATTGCGCGAGGATCCACTGCACCAGATTCTTGATCTGGGCCGATTCCTTGACGTCAATGGCCTTGTGTTCTTCCTCAGTACCGTCTTCAAACTTGACCTTCGGCGCCTTGGTCAGCTGGTCAAACAGCTTGGCTTCGGCGTCGGCCTTGCCCTTGAACTTGGCAGCCGTCTTCTGGTAGGACGGACCCTTCTTGGTCTTGTCCACGGCATGGCACTTGGTGCAGCCGTTGTCCTTGGCGAATTTTTGGGCGGCCTCGGCGTCGGGGGCGGCGAAGGCCGAGGCCGACGACAAGCTGAAGACAGCAGCCGCAGTGGCGAGCAGAGCAACAGATTTCATGGAGATTTCTCCTTGTCTAGACGTGTAAAGCACTGTGTCACTAACAGCCCCGAAGGGCAACGAAAAACGCTTACTTGAGCAATCCACTGAAGAAGCCATTGACGATCAGCACCAAGAGGAGCAGACCGAAGCTGATCAGCACAAAACCGAGCACTCTGGAGCCCACATGCATAGGCTTGGAGGGCGCATCCACCAGGTACTTCTGCAGCTCACCGCTCTCGACCAGGCGCTTGTACTGCACGGCGTGGTCGCGGGCGAAGTGCTCGACCGACATCGAACCCGTGAACATCACGTCGTCGAACGGGAACTTGTCGGGGCGGAAGTGGTTGTTGAAGAAGTGCACGGTGAACAGGAACACCGCCGCCAGGAAGGCCTCTTCACCGTGGGTGATGGCCGCCACATTGAAGACCCAACCCGGCAGGAAGCCCGAGACGAGGTTGGGGAACCACATCAGGAAGCCGCTCACACCCACGATGGCCACCCCCCAGAACGGGGCCCAGTAGTCAAACTTTTCCCAATACGTCCAGCGGTCGAACACGGGGCGCGGGCCCTTGCCCAGGAACCAGGTGAACATGGCGATCACGTCCTTGCCGTCCTGCAGGCCCGGGATGAGCGAGTCGGGGCCGAAGACCTTGAACGTCTTCCAGTTCTTGAACAGGAAGATGACGATGTAGACCAGGTGAACCACAAACACGCCGGCAAAGACCACGGCGTTCACTCGGTGGATAACGGCGGCCACCTTGGGGCCACCCAGCAGTTGCATCACCACAGGTGCCCACGAACTGCCGGCGTACATCAGCGTCATGCCTGTGAGCGTCAGGATCATCAGGCTGGTGGCGAACAACAGGTGGCCCAGGCGCCACCACGGGCCGAAGCGGCGCACGTGCTTGCCAGCCGGGATGCCCAGCTCGGACACCTTGACCAGCGGACGGGTCTTGCCCTCGGCGCGGTCCTTGGTTTCGCGGTACAGCCAGAGGATGAGGTGGATCCAGAAGAAGGCGAAGGTGCCGGCCAGCAGGCCCACCATGAACTTGGTGGTCAGCCAGATCTGCGGGTACTTGGCGAAGTCATGGGCATTGCCGTGCGGCTGGAAGCTGGCGAAACCAGGGCCCGCCTCCTTGTGGCACTTCTGGCAGGTTTTGAGGCGGTTGTCGGGGTGGACCTTGGACTTCTTGTTGTCCGCCTTCACGATCTCGTGGCTGCCGTGGCAGTTGAAGCACTTGGCGGTGTTGGTGTAGCCCAGCGACACGATCTGGCCGTGGTAGGTGTCGGCGTAGGACTTGGCGTTTTCCTCGTGGCAGCTGGCGCAGGCCTTGGTGGTGGCCAGCTTGGCGGCGTCGGTGTTGGTCTTGTCGACGCCATGGGGGTTGTGGCAGTCGGCGCAGATGGCACCCTTGGCGTCGCCCTTGTCGAGCACGGTCTGGCCGTGGATGGAGTCGGTGTACTCCTCCAACTGGTCTTCATGGCAGGCACCGCAGGTGGCGGGGATGCTCTGGCGCCAAGCGGCCAACTCAGGACTGCCCTTGGCCGGGCGGGCAAAGCTGTGGCTGTCGTGGCAGTTGGCGCAGACGGCGTTGGGGTGGTCCGGCTCGTCGGCGTTGGGCTTGCTGTGGATGGACAGCTTGTACTTCTCGGCTTGCGAGAGCACCAGTTCCAGCACCGGGGTGGCCTTGCCGTCCTTCTTGGCGGCCTCCAGCAGGCCCAGGTGGCACTGCACGCACTCGGGCTTGGCGGCGTCGGTCTTCTTGTGCGGGGCCTCGTTGTCGGTGACGTCCTTGTGACAGTCGGCGCACTGCAGGCTGCTGTGCACGCCAGCGGCGACCTTGTCGGCTTTGAGAGCGTGCAGGGGGCGCTGCTTGCCGTCGGCGCCTGCGGTCTTCAGCGCCTTGCTGCCGTCGTGGCAGGCCAGGCAGGCGGCGCTGGCCGGGTTGGGTTGGGCCGGTGTGGCGGCCTGGGCGCCGAAGGCCCCCATGATGGCGGCGGCCACCGAGATGGCCCGCCAAATACGAAGCATTCGTCCCATGTCAACTCCTCGCGAACGACTCTTTTGTGATCTGTCCCAATTTCCCTGGAAGGGTAGGGGGATGCAGGCCACTTTAGCTTGACCAATGTCAGTCCGGAGCAGGGGGCGGGGGTGAATGCGTCGCTTTTTTGTGGCGCCACACCTCAAATACCCTCAAGGGTAAACAATCGATTTCAGCTCGTGCGTCGGGCCGCCACCATCGCGAGGCGTTCGCCAAACTTGCGGGCGGTGGCGATGTCACCCGCCACCATCTCGTCGGCCGAAGCGTCCGAAGGGGTGGTGGTCATCAGGCCGGCCGATGAGGCCACGTAGTTGATGTCGTCGCGGGTGGCTGCCTTGCTGTTGCTGGGCATCATGCCGGTGCCCACCCACAGGCCGCTGTGCTGCATGGCCAAGGTCATCATGTAGTGCAGCGTGCTGTGCTTGTCGCCGTTCATCGAGGCCGAATTGGTGAAGCCGGCGAACAGCTTGTCCTTCCAAGCCTGGCCGAACCAGGGCTTGCTGGACGCGTCGGCAAACTTCTTGAACTGCCAGCTGGCCATGCCCATGTAGGTGGGCGAGCCGAAGACGATCATGTCGGCGGCTCCCAGGGTGTCCCAGCCGCCTTCGGGCAGGTTGCCCTCGGCGTCGATGGCCACCAGGGTGGCGCCGGACGTGGCGGCCACGGCCTCGGCGATCTTGGCGGTGTGGCCGTAGCCACTGTGGAAGACGATGGCGATCTTGCTCATGCTGTGTGCGCTCCTGAAACAGGTGTGAAGAAGCCTGCATGGTCGCGGCAAGCGGCGCGACGACGGTGCGGCCGCTTCGACGGCCCGATTCAAACGGCTTGAACGCTTGCCCCGCGCGAGATCAGGCCAGGCCCAGATCCACAGGGGCCACACCCGCAAACACCGTGGCCAGTTGGCTGCGGCTCAGCCCGTACTGGCGCGCCCACAACCCGGCCAGCAGGGCGCGGTACTCGTTCAGCACCGGCGTGTCGCGGCCCTGGAACAAGGTGTCGGCCCGCAGGGCCAACTGCTCGCCGGCCACACGGCCGCCGCGCACCCCGCCGCCCAGCACCCAGTAGGTGGTGCCATGGCCGTGGTCGGTGCCGCGGGTGCCGTTCTCGCGGAAGGTGCGGCCAAACTCGCTGGCCACCACCACCACGCTGCGCTGCCACACCGGGCCCATCTCGGTGGCCAGCGCCGCCAGGCCACGGCTGAGCTCGCCCAGCTTGTCGGCCAGTGGGCCGGTGGCGCCGCCCTGGCGGGCGTGGGTGTCCCAGCCACCCACGTCCACAAAGCCCAGCGCGATGCGCTCGCGCATCAAGGTGCCGATGCGGCGCGCCTCGGTTTCGAAGCCGCGCGAGCCGATGGCGTTGCGGCTGGCTGGCTGCACCTCACCGGCCATCTCGGTCATCACCTCGTTGCGGGTGTCGAAGCCGTCGCTCACCGCCGTCTGCAAGCCCGTGCCCTGGTACATGCGGGTGATGGCGGAGGCCTGGCGCGCGTCCACCCCCGCCTTGCCCAGGTTGCGCAGCGCGTGGTTGGCCACGGCCTGCGGACCACGAAAGACCAGCGGCACCTGGTCGGTGAAGGCCAGGGCCTCGTGGCCGGCACCGCCGCGTGCGGTGGCGCCCAGCGCGGCGGCCAGGCGGTTCAAAAAGCCGCTACCAAAGTCGCGCCGGCCACTGCTGCCCTGCCCCATCTCGAAGCTGTCTTGCGTCTCGAAGTGGCTGCGCGTGGTGTCGTCGCTGCCGGCAAAGGGCACGAAGGCCAGCTGCTGGCGCTGCCACAGCGGCAGCAAGGCCTCGCCCACCGCCGGTGCCAGTGCCCAGTCGGCGGTGCCCGGCAAGGCCAGCGCGGCGTGATCACCCGAGCCAGGCTTGGCGATGGCCAGTGTGGGCCGCGCCTCGGCGTAGAACGGGCTGGCCAGCGGCACCAGCAGGTTGTTGGCGTCGTAGGCACCGCGCAAAAAGACCAGCAAGAAGCGCGGCAGATCGTCCGAGGGCGCCGCCCACAGCCGCGTGGCCAGGGGCATCAGGCCGAAGCCGGCAGCGGCCTGCAGGAGGTGGCGTCGTTGCATGGTGCCCTCGCTTTCGATGCTGCGTGGCCCAGGCCAGCGTAGGCCGCAGGGGTGGTTCATCGCGTCATGAACTCGGGCGAGGAGAGCCAGTAGGCATTCCACTCGCGCGGGTTGGCGGCTTGGGCCAGCACCTGGCGGCTGGCGGGCGAGACCTGCGGCAGCAGCGCCTCCAGGAACAGCGCACCCTTGAGTTGCGGTGGCGGTGGCGCGGTGGCGGCCGCGCCCGCTTCGTCGGTGCGGAACAAGGCCGGTGCGCCCTGCCCTATCGTGCGCGCCACCTCGAAGCGCGTGGTGAGCTGGCCCGGCCCGGTCCAGGCCATGCTGTCCAGCGGGTAGCCGTCGGGCGTGGTGTGGCCGTAAGGCGCTTGGCCCAGGCGCTGCAGCCAGTTCAGCACCGGCTCGGGGTTGGCGATGGGCGTGTCGCCCCAGGCTTGGCGCACGGCCGAGAGCACGAAGTGCTGCGGGTCCTTGAAGCGCTGGCCCAGTGAGGCCACGAACTCGGGTTGCGCGAACAGCGTGCGCAGCACCTCGTCGACGCGGCCGTCGCGCTGCGTGTAGGTGGCGGCCATGCGCTCCACCACCGCAGCGTGCGGCTTGTCGGCCATCAGGAACTGGGCGATCTTGCGGCACACATGGCGGGCGGTGTTGGGGTGGCGCGCGAGGCGGTCGAGCACGCCTTCAATTTCGGCCAGGCCCTCGCCCTGCACCGCCTGGCCCAGCAGCGTCTTGGGCCCAAAGTCGTGGCGGGCCGGGTTGAATTCGGCCAGGCCGCGGCGCACCGGCGGGCCGGCTTTGACGTTGCCCTTGCGGGGTGATTCATCGCCCAGGTTCACGCCCAGGCCGGTGAGCACACGCGCCAGCTCCTGCAAGTCGGCCTGGCTGTAGCCGCCGTCCACGCCCAGCGTGTGCAGCTCCAGCAGCTCGCGGCCCAGGTTCTCGTTGATGCGGCGCACCGCGTTCTGGTCGTTGTCCAGGTAGCGCAGCATCACCGGGTGAAAGACCACGGCGCCCAGCAGGTCGCGAAAGCGCCCCAGCGCCAGCGCGTGCAAACGGTCGTCGTAGTCGCCCACCAGCGCGCGCACGTTGGCCTTCTGGCCATGCACGTTGAAGTGGTTGAGCCAGAACCAGCCCATTTGGTCTTGCAACTGGCGCGGTGCGTAGAGCGAGCGCCAGATTTGCCGCGTGGCGGCTTCGCGGCCCAGGCGGGCCGTCTCTTGCTGCAGGGCCTGGCGCGCGGCGGCGCGGGCCTCGCCCTCGGGCTTGTCGTCCACGGCCTTGCGCTGGGCTTCGAGACGGCGGGCCAACTCGGCCACCGGCACCTGGCTGATGCTGAGCTGCAACACCCGCGCCTGCACGGCGGCGGGCAGGCGCGGCGGCCAGGGTGCGGGCTGTAGCTGCTCGTGCACCCAGCGCTCTCTGCCCAGGGCCTTCATCTCGGCGGCCGCGCTGTCGTTCACGCCCCAGGTCAGGCGGTTCAGCCAGCGCGCTTCATCGGGCGTGAGCGGGCCCGGCGCACGCGGTGCAAAGCCCTCGGGCGGTGGGGTGGTGCAACCCGCCGCCAACAGGCCGGTGGCGGCCAGGAGTTCACGGCGCCGCAAAGACATCAGGGGCTCGGTGCGTTCGATGGAAAACCATGCAACGCAGTCTACCCAGCGGCCGTTGTCACTTCGCCGGGGTTGCGCCCTTGCGGAAGCCTTCGAGCGACTGGCAGAGCTGGTCGGCCGCCAGCAGCACGCGCGGCGTGGCGCGGCTGATGTGGTCGCTGGGCAGCAGCACGGTCTGGCGGCGGGCGATGGGCTCGAAGCTCTTGAAGGCGCGCCACGCCGCGAGGCTGTCGGCGATGTTGCCGTCGGGCGTGGCCTCGCCGGCCGGCGTCACCAGCACCTGCGGCTTGGCGGCCAGCACGGCCTCGGCGCTGGGCATGGGCACCAAGGCCGTCTGCGTGCCGAACACATTGACGCCGCCGCAGAGGTGGATGACGTCGCTGATCAGGTGCTGGTCGTTCACCGTCATCAGCGGCTGGTGCCAGATCTGGAAGAACACCCGCAGCGGCGCCTGACCGGCGTAGCGCTGGTGCAGGCGCTGAGACTCGGCCTCGAAGGCGCGAGCCGCAGCCTCGGCCGCGTCCGACGTGCCCGCCAGGTGGCCCAGCGTGCGCAGGCTGGCGGCAATGTCGGGCAGCTTGCGCGGCTCGCTGTAGAAAAGCGGCAGCTTCAGGGCCTTGAGCCGCTCCACCTGCTCCACCGCGCTGCCATGGCCCCACACCACCACCAGGTCGGGTTTGAGGGCGGCGATGCGCTCCAGGTCGAGCTGGTTGGCGTCGCCCACGCGCGGCAGGGCGCGCGCGGCCTCGGGGTGGTCGGCATAGCGCACCGTGGCCACCACCTGTGGGCCGGCGCCGGCGGCGTAGAGCAGCTCGGTGGCGTGCGGCGCCAGGCTGACGATGCGGCGCGCCGGTGCGGCCAGCGTGACGCTGCGGCCAGCGTCGTCGGTGGCGGTGATGGGGGCGGCGTGTGCAGTGCCGGCCAGCACGCTCATCAACCCACTGACCAGGAAAAGAATTTGAACAAGTTGCTTCATGAGGGCAGCCACCAGACGCGGCCATCGGCTTCATGGCGGTGCAGCGCGTGGCCATAGGCCTGGCTGAGCGCCGCTTCGGTCATCACCTCGTCCACGCGGCCGGCCAGCACCTGGCCATCGCCGGCCAGCAGCAGCGCGTGGGTGGCGCAGCGCTGCGCCAGGCTCAGTTCGTGCACCGACATCAGCACACAGCGCTGGCGCTGCTGCACTTCGTCGGCCAGCAGGGCCAGCATGCGCACCTGCTGGGCCAGGTCCAGGTGGGCCAGGGGTTCATCGAGCAAAGCCAGCGGCGGGTCTTGGGTGAGCAGCGTGGCCAGGGCCACGCGCTGGCGCTCGCCGCCCGAGAGCGTGGTGACGTCGCGCTGGGCCAGCGCCGCCAGCCCCACGCGCTGCAGCGCGGCCAGGGCCAGGGCCGCGTCGGCGTCGCCCTCCCAGTGCCAGCGCGAGAGGTGCGGGTGGCGGCCTTGCAGCACCACGTCCAGCACCGGGGTGCTGAAGGCGTCCAGCAGCTGTTGCGGCACAAAGCCGCGCAGGCAGGCCAGTTGGCCCAGCTTCCATTCGGGCAGCGGCTGGCCGGCCATCAGCACGCGGCCTGCGGCCGGTGCGCGCGCGCCGGCCAGGGTGTGCAGCAGCAAGGTCTTGCCCACGCCGTTGGGGCCCAGCAGGCACCAGAACTGGCCGGGTTGCAGTTGCAGGTTCAGGGCCTGCACCAGCACGCGCTCGGCCGAATGTCCCCCCACGTGGACCGACAGGTTTTCGGTTTGCAGCAAGGCCGGCTTCACTTGCGCCTCCCGCCACGTGTGAGCAGCACGATGAACAGCGGTGCGCCCACCAGCGCGGTGATGGCGCCCACCGGCAACTGCTGCGGCGCCATCAGCGTGCGCGCCAGGGTGTCGGCCGCCAGCAGAAAGGCCGCGCCGGCCAGCGCACTGGCCGGCAACAGCACGCGCTGGTCGTTGCCCATCCACAGACGCAGGCCGTGCGGCACCACCAGGCCCACGAAGCCGATGGTGCCGGCCGTGGCCACGGCCAACGCCGCCGCCGCCGAAGCCACCAAAAAAATCAAGGCCCGCAAGCGCCCCACGTGCACGCCCAACATCTGCGCCGAGCCCGGGCCGCGCAGCAGCAGGTTGAGCTCGCGGCCGCAGGGCCACAGCAGCCCGCACAGGCCCAGCGGCGCCAGCAGGCCGGCCAGCGGCATGTCGGCACCCGAGAGGTCGCCCAGCATCCAGAACAGCATGCCGCGCAGCCGGTCGTTGGGGGCCAGCGTGAGGATCAGGCTGACGCCGGCCATGGTGAGGGCCGACATCATCACGCCGGTGAGCAACAGGCGCGGGGCGGCGTCGGGGCTGCTGGCCGAATCGACGCGGCCCAGCTCGTGGTGGGCCAGGCCGAACACCGCCAACACCGAGAACAGCGCGCCGGCAAAGGCGCCCAGATGCAATGCCAGCAAGCCACCACCCAGCGCAATGACACCCAGCGCGCCCAGCGCTGCGCCGCCCGAGAGGCCCAGCACATAGGGGTCGGCCAGCGGGTTGCGCAACAGCACCTGCATCAACGCGCCGGCCAGCGCCAGCAAGGCGCCGGTGGACAGCGCCGCCAGTGCCCGCGGCAGGCGCAAGCGGTGCAGGATCTCGGCCGCGCCGCTGTCATCGGGCATGAACAGCAGGCGCGGCAGATCGGCCAGCGCAATCTCGCTGCTGCCGCTGGCCAGGGCCACGGCCAGCAGCGCCAGCACCACGCCCAGCCAGGTGGCCAACACCACGGCCGGACGGTGCGTCCAGCGCAGGCTGCGGGCCAGTGGTGCGGGCAGGGCGTTCATGGCGTTCAGGCGCTTGCGTGGCCGGTCAGAGGGCCGGCGTCCAGCGCAGCGTCAACTGGGCCTGGCGCCCCGGTGTGGTGTAGCCGATGGCGCGGGTGTAGACCTTGTCGGCCAGGTTGTCGACGCGGGCCTCCAGCGACCAGTCGCGCTGCACTTGCCAGCTGCCATACAGCGCCAGCAAGCCATAGCCGCCCAGCGTTTCGGTGGCGTAGAGATTCCAGTTCATGTCGTCGGTGCGGCCCGAGAAACGCAGCGCGGCCCCCGCCCGCAGATCACCCATCTGCCGGGACAGGTCCAGGTCACCGAACACGCGGGCCCGGCGCAACAGCAGGGTGTGGGTGTCCTGGTTCTTGGGGTCCTGCAAACTGACACTGGCGCGCAGTTGCGTGGCGCCGTCCAGCATCGTGCTGCCCGCCAGCGACAGGCCTTGGGTCTGGGTGCGGTCGATGTTGCCCAACACGAAGTTCGAGTCGTAGGCGATCAGTTGGCGGATCTGGTTGATGAACCAGGTGGCGCGCAGGTTGCTGGTGCCCAGGCGCCAATCGACGCCCAGCTCCAGGCTGGTGGAGCGCTCGGGTTGCAGGTTGGGGTTGCTGCCCCAGGCCGAGGGGGCGTACAGGTCGTTGAAGGTCGGTGCCTTGAACGCCGTGCCCAGGGCCGCGCGCCAGCGCGTGGCCGCGTTGGCTTGCCAGGCCACGGCCAACTGGCCCGTGGGGTGGCCGCCAAACTGGGAGTTGTCGTCATAGCGCGCATCGGCCTGCACCGCCAAGGCCCCGTAGCGGGCCCGCCAGCCTGCCAGCAGGCCCGTGATGTCGCGCGAGGTGACGCTGTAGGGCGTGGTTGCGGTGTCCACGCTCTGGTGCAACCACTCCAGACCCAGGTTCAGTTGCCCAGCCCCCATCTGCACGCGGTTGAGCCAGGTGGCCTGGTCCTGGGTGGTGGACAGGCGCGAGGGATGGGCCCCCACCGAGGTGGCCGCGTCCCACGAGCGGGCCAGACGGAACTCGGCCTGGCCGAGCGCGGCGAGCGGGCCGGCCCAGTAACCCGACAGCGTCTGGGTGCGGTTGATGGCGTGGGAGTCGGCCGCCGTGCCGTCGTCGAAATGCACCGTGCCATCGCTGCGCAGCCACTGCACGCCCAGTTCATGGCCTTGGCCCAGCGCGTGGACCGCCCGCGCCTGGGCCGCACGGTTGCGATAGCCGTCGCGGTCAGGGTTGTACGAGGACGTGTTGGCCGCCGTGGTGGCGTTGAATCCGTCGCTGCGCAAGGCATTGGCGCCCAACGACAACTGGGTGTCGCCCAGGCGCGCCGCGTAGGCCGCGCTGAGTTGGGCCAGGCCCTGCTCACCCGCCGTGAGCGCCACACTGGCCACCGGCCGGCGATCGGCCTTCTTGGTGAAGATCTGCACCACGCCACCGATGGCATCGGCCCCGTACAGGCTGCTGGACGCCCCTGGCAACACCTCCACACGGTCGATCAGGGCCAGCGGCAGGGACTCCAGCGCTGCGGCACCGGTGGTTGCCGACCCAATGCGCACGCCATCCACCAGCACCACCGTGTGGTTGCCATTGGCGCCGCGAATGAAAACGCTGCTGATCTGCCCCAGCCCGCCACTGGCAACGGCCTCCACGCCAGAAAGGGAGGCCAGCAGTTGCGGCAAGGACTGCACACCGCTGACGGCAATGTCTTCGGCGCTCAGCACCTGCACTTGGCGCACCGCTTGGGCCAGGGGTTCGGGCGCGCGGCTGCCAGTGACCACCACGGTGTCGGCGGAAGAAGCCGATTCGGCCAGGGCCAGCACAGGGCCACACAGGGCCAGCACGGCCAACGCAGAAGGGGTACGGGAGAACATGGAGAAAGTCTTTCAGGAACACGCACACCGGCCTGCGCCGGCATGGCAGGACCCGCTTCGGGACAACATGTTCATGGCAGGCTCGACCGGCGGCAGCGCGGCCGCCCGCTTCCCCGCAGGCTTCCGCTACATGGTGCTACGCGCAAGGCGCACACCCCCAAACGTTGGCCGGTATCCGGGCTGGCGGAATCGACCCGTGCGGCCTTCCCGAAAGCGTTGGCCTTCAGTGGCTGTGAGCACGAGCGGGTGCATTCAAAAGTTTGAAGACACCGTCCGCTTACCGTTGCGGGGGCAGCGCAGGTTGGGTTTGCCTCGTGGAGGCGGGCCTTCCTGCTTCCCGTTTACCCCAAGCCGCCCCTGATGAGCGGCCCAGGCACCAACGAAGCAGGCATGGTAGCAGCGGCCTCTTGCAGCCCGCTTGCACAGCCCGGGCCGGGCCTTTGGGCTGCGTCAAACACAGGACGCATGGGCCACAATCGCGGCCACAACGCCAACCACGACAACAGGGGGAATCCATGGAATTGGACCAGTTGCTGCACGAGCTTGCCGTCGAACCGCCCTGCGGCGAAGACATGAGCTTCTCGCCCGAGTTCGATGACATCCAAGAACTGCGCCGGGCCGACGACCCCACCATCGCCCAGGGCGAATGGGTCACCACGCTCAAGACCGCCGACTGGCCCGGTGTGGTGGCCGCCACCGGCAAGATCCTGGCCGAGCGCAGCAAGGATTTGCGTGTGGCCGGCTGGTGGACTGAGGCCCGCGCCCACCAGCAGGGCTACGCCGGCCTGGCCGACGGCCTGCAGCTGGCACGCGAGCTGTGCGCGCGCTACTGGGACAGCGTGCACCCGCGCCTGGAAGACGGCGACGCCGAGTTGCGCGTGGGCAGCCTGAGCCGCCTGCTGTCCCAGGTGAGCGCCCTGGCAAACAGCCTGCCCGTGCTGCAGCGTGGTGACCTCAGCCTCTCGCTCACCGAGGTCGACGCCGCCCGCAACCGTCAGGCCGGCACCGACCCCCACACCGACCCCAACACCCCGGCCAAGCCCAACGCCGACACCGTGGCCAAGGCCCTGCGCGAAACCCCTGCCAGCCGCATCGCGCAGCAACGTGACGACAGCCTGCGGGCCCAGGCCGAGTTGGCCCAGTTGCAGCAGGTGGTGGACGCGCACCTGGGCATCGACGGCCCAGGCTTCACGGCCGCACGCCGCGCTCTGGAGCAGGCCGTGCACGGCATGGAGCGCCTGGCCCGTGAAGCCGGCGTGGGCGGTGGCGATGCCGCCGGCACCACTGCACCGAACGTGGTCGCAACCACCGACGGCCCTGTGGCTGGCGCCGGCACGGGCGGCAGCCTTGGGGGGGGCGTGCCCGCCACGCGCGCCCAGGCTTTGGCGCAGCTGCGCGTGGTGGCAGATTTTTTCCGCCGCACCGAGCCGCACAGCCCCGTGGCCTACCTGGCCGACAAGGCCGCGCGCTGGGGCGACATGCCGCTGCACGTGTGGCTGCGCGCGGTGATGAAGGACCCCGGCTCGCTCACGCAGTTGGAGGAGATGCTGGGCGTGGAGCCGCCGGCCGGCAACAACGCCAACGGCTACTGAGCCCCCTTTCGGTTCAATGGGGCGCGGTGACAATCGCGCCATGACACCACCCCCGGCCCATGGCGTTCACTGCCCCCAAGGGGCGCGTCAGCGCCTTCGGGTGGCCAGGCGCCGCTGACATGTTCCGCATCGTCCTCGTCCACCCCGAGATCCCGCCCAACACCGGCAACGTGATCCGCCTCGCGGCCAACACCGGCTGCGAGTTGCACCTCATCGAACCACTGGGTTTTTCGATGGACGACAAGCTGCTGCGCCGCGCCGGTCTGGACTACCACGAGTGGGCACCGGTGCAGCGCCACGCGTCGTGGGAGGCCTTCATCGAATTCGCGCAGCCCGACCCCGAACGTTGCTACGCCTTCACCACCAAGGGCACACGCCGCCCGCACGAGGTGGCCTGGCAGCGGGGTGACGTGCTGGTGTTCGGCTGCGAGACCTCGGGCCTGCCGCCCGCGCTGCGCGCGCGGTTTGCGCCGGCCAACTGGCTGCGCCTGCCCATGCGCGCCGAGCAGCGCAGCCTCAACCTCAGCAACGCGGTGGCGGTGGCGGTGTTTGAAGCCTGGCGACAGTGCGGGTTTGAGGGCAGCTAGAGAATGGGGCACCCGGCTGCGGGGTACCGCAGCCACCCGCCAGGCGGGTTGCGCCGGCCGCTTCGGAGCGGCCGTGCGCTGGCCGGCGTGGGCACCCGGCTGCGGAGGACCGCAGCCACCCGTGCCGCCTCAGCCGTGCTCGGGCTTGGCGTCGCGGCTGAGCAGGTGCTCCACCGCGCGGCGTGCTGAGAGTTGCCCGGCCAGCACGGCGTTCACACCGGTGGTGAGCGGCATCTCCACACCCAGTTCAGCGGCCTTGGCGGCCACCGTGGCAGCGCTGTAGACGCCTTCGGCCACATGGCCCAGTCGGGCCAGGATGTCGGGCAGGGCCAGACCCTCGGCCAGCAGCAGGCCCACTCGCCGGTTGCGCGAAAGGTCGCCCGTGGCAGTGAGCACCAGGTCGCCCAGGCCGGCCAGGCCGGTGAAGGTTTCGGGCCGCGCGCCCATGGCCACGCCCAGGCGGGTCATCTCGGCCAGGCCGCGGGTGATCAGCGCGGCGCGGGCATTCAGCCCCAGGTTCAGGCCGTCGGCAATGCCAGTGGCGATGGCCAGCACGTTCTTCACCGCACCGCCCACCTCCACGCCGATGGGGTCGCTGGAGGTGTAGATGCGCAGCGCGCCACCGTGGAAGGCGGCCACAGCCTCGTCGCACAGCGCGGCGTCGGTGCTGGCGGCCACCAGGGCCGTGGGCTGGCCGGCGGCCACTTCCTGCGCGAAGCTGGGGCCCGAGAGCACGCCGGCACGCAGGGCCGGCGCCACCTCGGCAGCGATCTGGTGGCCCAGCCGGCCGGTGCCAGCCTCGAAGCCCTTACAGAGCCAGAACACGCTGGCCCCGGCCGGCAAGGCTGCCAGCGTGCTGCGCAGGCCCGCCATGGGCGTGGCCACGACGATCAGGCCGCCCTGGGCATGGCGCAGGGCGGTGGGCAGATCGGCCTCGGCCCGCAAACCATCGGGCCAGCGGATGCCGGGCAGGTAGCGGGTGTTCTCGCGCGCCGCCTGCATGGCCGCAGCTTGGGCCGCGTCGCGGGCCCACAGCAGCACCTCGTGGCGGGCCGCCGCAGCCATGGCCAGCGCGGTGCCCCAGGCACCGGCGCCCAGGATGCTCAGGCGCATCGGGGCTTCAGGTTCAGTTGACGGTGGTGGAGCCGTTGGCGGCTTGCGCCTGGGCAGCCTGCTGCTGCTCGAACATGGCCTGGAAGTTCACCTCGGCCAGCAGGATGGGCGGGAAGCCGGCGCGGGTGCACACATCCGACACGATGGCGCGCAGGTAGGGGTAGACCATCTGCGGGCAGACCACACCGATGATGCCCTGCATCTGGTCTTCGGGGATGTTGCGCATCTCGAAGATGCCGGCCTGCTTGGCTTCGACCAGGAACAGCACCTTGTCGGCCAGCTTGGTGGTGACGGTGGCGGTGACGGTCACTTCCACCACGCCCTCGGCCACGTTCTCGGCGCCCATGGCCAGTTGGATGTCGACTTGCGGCTGCTGCTGTTCCAGCAGGATCTGGGGCGAGTTCGGTTGCTCCAGCGACAAGTCCTTCAGGTACATGCGCTGCAACTGGAACACGGGGGTCTGGTCTTGGTCGGCCATGGGGAGCTTTCGTCAAAAAAATGGCCCACACCCAAACGGTGCGGGCCGGTATTCGGCATTATCGCCCAGCGCTTTGCCGGGACTGGGGCTCAGTTACCCTGCAGCAGCGGCATCAAACCACCACGCTGATCCAGCGCAATGAGGTCGTCGCAGCCACCCACATGGGTCTCACCGATGAAGATCTGCGGCACGGTGCGCCGGCCGGTCAGCTCGACCATGCGGTCGCGCTCGGCAGGCTGCATGTCCACCCTCACCTCTTCGATCTCGGACACGCCGCGCTGCTTGAGCAAGGCCTTGGCCCGCACGCAGTAGGGGCAGACCTGGGTGGTGTACATCAGCACTTTGTTCATGGCTTGGGCTCGGGGCAGAAAGCAATGGGCGCGATGGTGGTCGAGGTGGCAAGACCTTGCCGCCCTGGGGATTTGCAGCGGCCCGGAAGCCGCCCGCAGGTCAACGGCTGCCGGTGGCGATGGGCAGATTGGCGTCGCGCCAGGCCTTGAGCCCACCCTGCAGCGACTGGGCCTGCTCATAACCGGCCTTGCGCAGCGTGGCCACGGCGCGCTGCGAACGCATGCCCGAGGCGCACACCACGATCAGCGGCAGGGCCTTGTTGCTGGGCAGGTCCTTGGAGCCGTCCACCGTCGCCAGCGGCACGTTGCGCGCGCCCTGCACATGGCCGGCGGCGTATTCGGCGGGCTCGCAGACGTCGATCACCACGGCCTTTTCCTGGTTCATCAGGCGCACGGCCTCGGTGGCCGACACACCACCTGCGGCGGCCCCGGTGATCTTGGGCCAGGCCAGCAGGCCACCCGAAACCAGGGCGGCGGCAATCAGGGTCCAGTTCTCGACAAAGAAGTTCACAGCGGGCCGTTTCAAGGAAAGGAGAGAGGAGGCGAATTATAGAATTCAGGGTTTGCACCGTCTTCACCCCCACTCCACGCAGGCTGCTGCGCCCCTCACCATGTACAAGCTCGTGCTGATCCGCCACGGCGAATCGACCTGGAACCTGGAAAACCGCTTCACCGGCTGGACCGACGTGGCGCTCACGCCCACCGGCGTCTCGCAGGCCATGTCGGCCGGCCAGTTGCTCAAGGCCGAGGGCTATGAGTTCGACGTGGCCTACACCTCGGTGTTGAAGCGCGCCATCCACACGCTGAATTACTGCCTGGACGAGATGGAGCGCAGCTGGCTGCCGGTGGTGAAGGACTGGCGCCTGAACGAGCGCCATTACGGCGGCCTGCAGGGCCTGAACAAGGCCGACATGGCCAAGCAGTACGGCGACGAGCAGGTGCTGATCTGGCGCCGCAGCTACGACACCCCGCCGCCCGCACTGGAAGCCAACGACCCGCGCGGCCAGCGCCAGGACCCGCGCTACGCCAAGCTCCAGCCTGAGCAGGTGCCGCTCACCGAGTGCCTGAAGGACACCGTGGCCCGCGTGATGCCCCTGTGGAACGAGGTGCTGGCCCCGGCCATCCAGGGCGGCCAGCGCATTGTCATCGCCGCGCACGGCAACTCCATCCGCGCGCTGGTGAAGTACCTGGACAACATCGCCGACGCCGACATCGTGGGCGTCAACATCCCCAACGGCATCCCGCTGGTCTACGAGCTGGACGCCAAGCTCAAGCCCATCAAGAGCTACTACCTGGGGGACGCAGCAGCCGCTGCCAAGGCGGCTGCTGCCGTGGCAGCGCAGGGCAAGAAGGCTTAAGCCGAACGGTCCAGCGCCTGCTGGATCTCGCCCTGCAGCGTGGCCGCCAGCGCACGCCGGTCGGCGTGGGCGCTGGCCTGCGGCGGCAGGAACTGCACCTGCACCGCCAGCCCGCGCGCGGTGATGACGCGCCAGATGCTTTGCAGCAAGGTGGTGTCGCCGATGTACTGGGCCGACACCGAAAAGCGCTGGCCAGGCTCAGAGAAGCGCAGCACCACAGGCTGTATGGGCGCCTCCACGGCGATGGCCGCCTGCAGCAGGTTGGCGTGGAAGGGCAGCAATTGCTCGCCGGCGCCGGTGGTGCCTTCCGGGAACACCGCCACGGTCTCGCCGCGCTGCAGCGCCGCCGCCATGTCGTGCACCATGCGCATCGCGTCGCGCTTGCGCTCGCGCTCGATGTAGAGCGTGCCGGCGTTGGTGATCATCCAGCCCAGCAGCGGCCAGTGCTTCACATCGGCTTTCGACACGAAGCGCGCCTGCGGGCAGCCGGCGTGGATGGCGGCAATGTCGAGCCAGCTCACATGGTTGGCCACCACCAGGGTGCCACCAGGGCGTGGCGTGCCCTGCACCTGCAAGCGGAGGCCGGCCACGCGCAGCAGCTTGGCGCTCCACCAACCCACCATGCGCTGCTTGGCGGCCGCATCGTAGGACCCAAAGCGCAGCGCCATGATGGCCATGCCGTGGAAGACGTGTAGCCAGATGCGCGCCAGCCGCCACAGCGCCAGCAGCAGAGACAACCAAGCCGGCATCAGGCGCCCTGGTAGGCCACCGTGCCGGCCACCAGCGTGGCCTTGACTCGGCCTGGCAGCGCGGTGCCGGTGACGCTGAAATCGAACGGTGTGTGCTTGCCCTGACTCTTGAGCAGGCCGGGCTGCACCTGCCAGATGGCGTCGGGGTCGAACACGCAGAGGTCGGCCACGCCGCCCTCGACGATGCGCCCGGCGCTGTTGCTGAGCGAACCCAGCGCGTCGCCCAGCACCCGCACCGGCTCGCTGGTGACGCGGGCCAGCGTGGCGGGCAGGCCCATCTTGCTGTCGGCGCCCCACTTCAGCGCCAGGCTGAGCAGCAGTTCCAGGCCGGTGGCGCCGGGCTCGGCTTCGCCGAAGGGCAGGGTCTTGGCGTCTTCGTCCACCGGCGTGTGGTCGCTCACCAAGGCGTCGATGGTGCCGTCGGCCAGCGCGGCGCGCAACGCGTCGCGGTCGGCCTGTTGGCGCAGAGGCGGCGAGAGGCGCATGGCCGGGTTGAAGAAGCCGATGTCCACGTCGGTGAGGTGCAGCGAGTTGATGCTCACGTCCGCCGTCACGTTCAGGCCCTCGGCCTTGGCGCGGCGCAACAGGGCCACGCCGGCGGCACTGGAGAGGCGGCACAGGTGCACGCGGGCGCCGGTGATGCGGGCCAGCTCGAAGATGGTGTGCAGGGCAATGGTCTCGGCCGCCACCGGCACGCCCGAGAGGCCCAGGCGCGTGGCCACGGCGCCGCTGGCCGCCACGCCCTTGCCCAACCAGCCGTCCTGCGGGCGCAGCCAGACGCTGTAGCCGTAGGTGGCGGCGTACTGCATGGCGCGCTGCAGCACCAGGGTGTCCGTGATCGGTGTCTCGGCCTGCGAGAAGCCCACGCAGCCGCTCTCGGTGAGCTCGGCCATTTCGGTCAGCGACTCGCCGGCCAGGCCACGCGTGAGCGCGCCCAGCGGGAACAGCCGGCACAGGCTGAGCTTACGGGCGCGGAACTTGAGCATGTCCACCAGGCCAGGCTCGTCCAGTGCCGGGTCGGTGTCGGGCGGGCAGACCAGGCTGGTCACACCACCGGCGGCGGCGGCGTTGAGCTCGCTCTCCAGCATGCCCTCGTGCTCGTGGCCGGGCTCGCGCAGACGGGCGGACAGGTCGACCAGGCCCGGGGCCACCACGCAGCCGGCGGCGTCGATGACACGCGCGGTCTCGAAATCGGCCGGCACGCGGCCGATGGCCACGATGCGGCCTGCCGCCACAGCGATGTCGGCGGTCTCGTCACGCCCGCTGGCCGGGTCGATCAGGCGCCCGTTCTTGACCAGGATCTTCATGCTTCATTCCCCGCAATGATGGACATCACCGCCATGCGCACTGCGATGCCGAAGGTGACCTGCGGCAGGATCACGCTGTGCCCGCCGTCGGCCACCGCCGAGTCGATCTCGACACCGCGGTTGATGGGGCCCGGGTGCATCACGATGGCGTCGGGTTTGGCCAGCGCCAGCTTGTCGTCGGTGAGGCCGTAGTTCTTGAAGAACTCGCCGGCGCTGGGCAGCATGGCGCCGCTCATGCGCTCGTTCTGCAGCCGCAGCATGATGATCACGTCGGCGCCGCGGATGCCCTCAATCATGTCGTGGCACACCCGCACGCCCATCTGGGCCAGGTCGCCCGGCACCAGGGTCTTGGGGCCTACGGCGCGGATGTCGGGCACGCCCAGGGTGGTGAGCGCGTGGATGTCAGAGCGGGCCACGCGCGAGTGCACGATGTCGCCGACGATGGCGACGCTCAGCTGGGTGAAGTCTTTCTTGAAGTGCCGGATGGTGTACATGTCCAGCAAACCCTGCGTGGGGTGGGCATGTCGGCCATCGCCCGCGTTCACCACGTGCACGTGCGGGGCACAGTGCTGGGCGATCAGGTAGGGCGCGCCGCTCTCGCTGTGCCGCACCACGAACATGTCGGCGTGCATGGCGCTGAGGTTGGCGATGGTGTCGAGCAGGCTCTCACCCTTGGCCGCGCTGCTCTTGGCGATGTCGAGGTTGATGACGTCGGCGCTGAGGCGCTTGGCCGCGATCTCGAAGGTGGTGCGGGTGCGGGTGCTGTTCTCGAAGAACAGGTTGAACACGCTTTTTCCCCGCAGCAGCGGCACCTTCTTCACCTCGCGGTCGTTGACCGAGAGGAAGGTACCGGCGGTGTCGAGGATGTGCGTGAGCACCGCGGGCGGCAGGCCCTCGATGGACAGCAGGTGGATCAGCTCGCCGTGGCGGTTGAGCTGGGGGTTGCGCTTGGAGAGCATCGCGTCAGGGCCTCTCTTGGATGGTGAAGGTCAGGCCGCCGCCGTCGCCTTCGCTGCCTGTGCGGGTGAGCGAGAGCTTTTGCGCTGCGGGCAGCGCCACGCGGGCTGCGGCGAAGGCCGCCTGGATGGGCAGCTCGCGCCCGCCGCGGTCCACCAGCACGGCCAGTTGCACGCTGGCGGGGCGACCGAAGTCGTACAGCTCGTTGATGACCGCGCGGATGGTGCGGCCGGTGGCAAGCACGTCGTCCACCAGCAGGATGTGGCGGCCGTCGATGGCGAAGGGCAGGCTGGTGGCGTCGGTGGTGCTGGCCAGGCCGCGGGCCGAGAAATCGTCGCGGTGCAGGGTGCTGCTGATCACGCCGGGCTTGCCGGGCAGGCCCAGGTCGGCGTGCAATTTCTCAGCCAGCCAGGCACCGCCCGACCAGACGCCCACCAGCGAGGTGTCGGGCTTGAGCAGTGGCCGGATGCCGGCCAGCAGTTCGCTGTACAGCGCTGGGGCGTCGAGGGTGATGGCACTCATGGCTGGAAATGCTCTCTGAAAAATTGTTCGAGGATCAGCACGGCCGAGGCCGCATCGGCGTCCTTGGCGCCAGAGGCCAGGGCCTCGGTGGTGGTGTAGCGCTCGTCCACCTCGTGCACGGCCAGCGCGAAGCGGCCATGCAGTTGGCGGGCAAAGCGTTGGGCGCGGCGGGTGTTGTCGTGGGCCGCACCGTCGGGGTGGTAGGGCACGCCCACCACCAGGGCGTCGGGCTGCCACTCCTGGATCAGCGCGGCGATGGCGGCAAAGCGCGCGTCGCCCTCGGCAGCGATGGTGCGCAACGGCTGCCCCTGCTTCAGCAGCGCCGAGCCAGCCGCAGCGCCAACCCGCTTGGTGCCGAAATCAAAAGCCAGGAAGGACGCTGCAGCGGACTTGGGCAACGGGAGGTGCGCCCGGCCCAGCTCAGGCATGCCCGGCCTCCTGCGAGAGCATGCTGGGGTCGATGCCCAGCAAGCCCAGGGCCCGCTCGTAGCGCTGCGCCACAGGGGTGTCGAAGATGATCTGCGGCGCCGCGTCCACCGTGAGCCAGCCGTTGCGGCCGAGTTCGTCTTCCAACTGGCCGGCCGACCAGCCGCTGTAGCCCAGCGTGACCAGCACGCGCTTGGGGCCTTGGCCATTGGCCAGGGCTTCCAGCACGTCCTTGCTGGTGGTCATGGCCAGGCCGCCGGGCACCTTGAGGGTGCTGGAAAAGGCCAGCGCATCGTCGGCCTGCGGGTCATGCAGCACGAAGCCGCGTTCGGTCTGCACCGGGCCGCCGTAGTACACCGGCTGGTCCCCCAGATCGGAGACGCCCAGTTCCAGTTCGACCTTCTCGAACAGGTTCTTGAGCGTGATGGCGATGGGCTTGTTGATGACCAGGCCCAGGGCACCTTTGTCGTTGTGCTCGCAGAGGTAGACCACCGAACCGGCAAAGGCATCGTCGGCCATGCCGGGCATGGCGATCAGGAATTGATTGGTGAGATTGATGCCGTCCGCCGCCATGGCCAGCATTCTATTTCAGGGGCTTTTCCCGGCCTCGGGGCCAGCGCAAAACCGGCGACACTCCGCCCATGCACAAGCCCCCGCCCCGCCCACTGGACCGGGCACTGGTGTGGTTCCGCCGCGATCTGCGGGCCCATGACCATGCCGCGCTGTACGCCGCCTGCCGCGCCGCCCGCCAGGTGCACTGCGTTTTCCTGTTCGACACCGACATCCTGGCCCCGCTGCCCCGGCAGGACCGGCGCGTGGCCTTCATCCGCGACAGCGTGGCCGACCTGGACGGCCAGTTGCAGGCCCTGGGCCTCTCGCACGGTGTGGACAAGGTGCGGCTGATCGTGCGCCACGGCCAGGCCACCGAAGAGATCCCGCGTCTGGCGGCCCAGTTGGGCGTGCAAGCCGTGTACGCCAGCCACGACGACGAGCCCGACTCGCTGGCCCGTGACGCTGCGGTGCGCGGCAAGCTGGCCGACCACGGCGTGCTGCTGCACACCATGAAAGACCACGTGGTGTTCGAGCGCTCCGAGATCCTCACCGCCGGCGGCACGCCCTACACCGTCTTCACCCCCTACAAGAACGCCTGGCTGCGCAAAGTGGACGAGTTCTACCTGCGCGCGTGGCCAGCCGACCGCCATGCCGGCGCGCTGGCGCCCTGGCCCGAGACGGCTGGCACACCCGGCGTGCCGACGCTGGAAGCGCTGGGCTTCGAGCCCACCGACCTGCACCGCCTGAAGCTGCCCACCGGCAGCGCGGGCGGGCAGACCATGCTGGGCGAATTCCTCGACCGCATCGACCACTATGGCCAGACGCGCGACTTTCCCGCTGTGAAAGGCCCCAGCTACCTGGGCGTGCACCTGCGCTTTGGCACGGTCTCCATCCGCCGCCTGGCGCGCGAGGCCTGGCACCGCATGCAGGGTGGCTCGCGCGGGGCCGAGGTGTGGCTCTCAGAATTGATCTGGCGCGACTTCTACCACCAGATCCTGCACCACCAACCGCGCGTGGTGGGCCATGCCTTCAAGCCCGAGTACGACAAGGTCAAGTGGGAGCATGGCAAGCACGCCGACGCGCTGTTTGCCGCCTGGTGCGAGGGCCGCACCGGCTACCCGCTGGTGGACGCGGCCATGCTGCAGTTGCTGCGCACCGGCTACATGCACAACCGGCTGCGCATGGTGAGCGCGAGCTTTCTGGTGAAGGATTTGGGGCTGGACTGGCGCCGCGGCGAGGCCTGGTTCGCGCTGCACCTGAACGACTTTGATCTGGCCGCCAACAACGGCGGCTGGCAATGGGCCGCCTCCACCGGCTGCGATGCCCAGCCCTACTTCCGCATCTTCAACCCGGTGTCGCAGAGCGAGAAGTTCGACCCCGAAGGCAAGTTCATCAAGCGCTACCTGCCGCAGTTGGCCGGCTTGCCGCCCAAAGCCATCCACGCGCCTTGGCTGGCGCAGCCGCTGGAGCTGGCGGCCGCCGACCTGCGCCTGGGCGAGAACTACCCCGAACCGGTGGTGGACCACGCCGTGGCGCGCGACCGCACGCTGGCGCGCTTTGCGGTGGCGCGCGGCCCCAAAGCCTGAGGCCGGGGCGCCTGGCGAGCGGGCTTCAGAAAAACTCGATGTCGCTGGTCTGCGTGGTGTCGGCCAGTTCGCCCTCGCGCACCAGGGCCGCGTGCGAACGCACCTGGTTGCGGCCATGGTGCTTGGCGTAGTACACGGCCAGGTCGGCGCGCTCCACGGCGGCGGGTGGCGTGTCGCCACTGCGCACGTCGGTGAAGCCCACACTCACCGTCACGTGTTCCACGCGCGGGAACAGGTGGTTGGCCACATTGGTGCGCAGCCGCTCCAGCGCGCGCTGGGCGTCCTCCTCGGTGTGGCAGCGCATCAGCACCACGAACTCTTCGCCGCCAAAGCGGTAGAGCTTGTCGAGGAAACGGAACGAGCTGCGCATCACGCGGGAAAGCAGCAGCAACACCTCGTCGCCGATCAGGTGGCCGTGCTGGTCGTTGACCTGCTTGAAGTGGTCAATGTCGATCACGCCCAGCCAATAGCGAAGGGGGCCACCCTGGCGCCGCTCGGTGTCGGCGTCGAGGTTCTGGTTCAGCGGCAATGCCGAGGCCTTGTAGAAGGTCTCGTCAAAGCTCTTGCGGTTGAGCAGGCCGGTGAGGGTGTCGCTCTCGCTGTAGTCCAACAGCGACTGGATGTTGCGGAACACGCCCAACAGACCCCGCGCCGACGCGCGCAGGTCTTCGTCCGGGGGCATGTCGGTGCGCACTTCCACCACGCCCACGGTGCCGACTTCGGCGCCGAGCGGGAACAAGGTGGTGGTGGCGGGCAGGTTGGGGTCGCCGGCGGGGCGTGCCAGCTCGGTGTTCTGGCTGGCGCAGGCGGCCCAGGTGGGTTGGCTGGCCAAGGCCGGCAGGTCGCGCATGTCGGTCCACGAAGGATCGGCCAATTGCACCGGCTCGCCGCGCACCAGGCTGACGCTGGTGAGCCAGTGCTCGTCCCCGGCGTCGCCCACGATGCGGTGGACCGCAACGTGACTGGCCTGGGTCAGCTGCGACAGCGTCTCCACCAGGCAGCGGTCCATGGCGTCGCGGTCGCGCAGGCCCGTGAGCTGGCCCATGGCCTCCATCAAAGACCTCATGGCCAGGGTGTCAGGGGCGTGCACGTGGGGCTCAATGCGCCGGCGCAGTGGCCTGGGCCACGCAGCCCTTCACCAGCGCCAGCAGGGTGTCCTCGTCATAGGGCTTGCCGAGGTAGTGCTCAACGCCCAGTTCAGCGGCATGGTCACGGTGCTTTTGCGCGATGCGCGAGGTGATCATGATGACCGGCAACCGGCCCAGACGGGCGTCGGCACGCAGGTTGCGCACCAGGTCAAAGCCGTCCATGCGCGGCATCTCGATGTCGCTCAGAACCACGTCGGGCAGCTCCTGGCCCAGGATTTCCAGCGCCTCCAAGCCGTCGCGGGCCAGCAGCACGCGGTAGCCTTCGCGCAGCAGCAGGCGTTGCGTGACGCGGCGCACCGTGAGCGAATCGTCCACCACCAGCACCTGGGGTGCCAGCTTCACGGCGGCCTGCGGCGCAGCCGGGGCATCCACTGCCACCGACGATGCCTGCGGCACCTCTGCCAGGCGGCGGTGGGCGCCTTCGCCGTACACGGCCGCCAGTGCCACCGGGTTGTAGATCAGCACCGTCTCGCCATTGGCCATCAGCGACATGCCGGCCAGGCCGGGCATGCGCGAGAGCTGCGCGCCCAGGTTCTTGACCACCACTTCCTGGTTGCCCAGCACTTCGCCCACGTGCACGGCCACGCGCTGAGACGCGCTGCGCACGATCAGCACACGCACCGTGCGGCCTTCCAGCGGGCCACGGTCGCCGTGTTGCAGCAAGGCCCCCAGCCAGAAGAACGGCAGGTCGCGCTCGCCATGGCGCAGCACGCCAGTGTCGTAGGCAGCCTGGGCCTCTTTGACGGAGACGCGCCGTACCAGCTCCACCAGGGTGGACGGCACGGCCACGGTCATGCCACCGACGTCGAGTGCCACCACCTGCGTCACCGCCGTGGTGAGGGGCAGCACCATCTGGAAGGCGGTGCCACGGCCGGCGGCGCTGGAGGTTTCGATGCGGCCGCCCATGGCCGTGACCTCGGAGCGCACCACGTCCATGCCCACGCCACGGCCAGCCAGCTCGGTCACTTCCTCGGCGGTGGTGAAGCCAGGCCGGAAGATCATGTTGGCCAGGTCGGCCTCGGTGGGGCGGGAATCGTCGTTCAGCAGGCCCGCAGCGCGGGCGCGCTCGGCGATGCGCGGCAGGTCCAGACCAGCGCCGTCGTCACGCACCTCGATGCGCACCTCGTTGCCGATCTGGCGCAGGCCCACGTCGATGGCACCGGCCGAGTCCTTGCCCAGCGCCTCGCGCAGCACCGGCGCCTCGATGCCGTGGACCACGGCGTTGCGCAACAGGTGCTCGAAGGCGGGGGCCATGCGGTCCAGCACACTGCGGTCGAGTTCGACCGTGCCGCCCGTGAGGTTCAGGCGCACCTGCTTGCCGGTTTCCTTGGCGGCCTGCCGCACCACGCGGTACAGGCGGTCCGACACGGTGTCGAACTCCACCATGCGGGCGCGCAGCAGGTCGTCCTGCAGGTCGCGCGTCAAGCGGGCCTGGGCGGCCAACTGGTCTTCCGTGGTCTGCAGCGCCACCGTCAGGCTGCGCTGCACGGTGCCCACGTCGCTGACCGATTCGGCCATCATGCGGGTCAGTTCCTGCACGCGCGTGAAGCGGTCCATTTCCAGTGGATCGAAGGACTGATGGGCATGGCGCGCGGCCTCCATGCGCGAGGTCATCTGCGTTTCGGCCTGCAGCTCCAAGTCACGCAGTTGGCGGCGCAGACGCTCCAGGTTGTCGGTCAGTTCGCGCAGTTGTCCGCGCATGCTGGTGACGTCGGTCTCGATGCGCGAGCGGGCAATGCCCACCTCGCCCGCGTGGTTCACCAGGCGATCGAGCAAGGGAGCACGCACCCGCACGGTGGCACCGGCCGGCGCCTCGCCCACGGTGGCTGCGGGCACAACGGATGGGCGCGCAGGGATCTGGGCAAATTTCTGCCAGTCGATCTGTGGATGCACCACCGGGGTTGCGGCCGGGACGGCGGGCTCGGTCTGCGGCGCCAAGGCGGCCACCTCGGCCGACTGCGGCTCGGCGTCACGCACGTCGGGCTCGTCTGCGCCGGGCTGTTCGGGCTGGGCGGTGACCTCGCCACCCGGCGGGGTGGGTTCGGCCGCCGGCGCAGGCACGGGGGCCTCGATGCCAACGGATGCCAAAACAGGCGCGGGTGTCGACAGGGGTGCCGGAGCGGGCACTGGCGCCGGCATCTGGACCAGCGGCTCGGCCACGGCCGAAGCCGGGGTCAGCAGCCCCTGCAGTTCTTCGGCCAGCGCATCCACACCATGGTGCAGCGGCGCCAGGGCCGAGGCCTCCGGCATGCCATGGGCAATCAACGACTCGATGGAAGTTTCCAGCCGGTGCGACATCTCACCCAGCCGCATGGCGCCGGCCAGGCGTGCGCCACCCTTGAGGGTGTGCAGGTTGCGCATGGCCGCCACGCCGGCGCCCATCTCGCGGGGCTCGCGCTCCCACTGGCGCAGTTGCAGGGCCAGGGCCGGCAGCAGCTCCAGCGCCTCTTCGACAAAAATACTGAACAGCTCAGGGTCGATGGCATCGACCGCGTCCAGGTTCTGCCGCAGGTCATCCACCTGCACCAAGCCATGCACGGTGGACGGGCCCGAACGGGGCGCCACCGCATCCAGGGCCACGGGCACGGTCTGCACCATGGGGGTGAACTTGAGTTCGCCCAGCGCGGTTTCGTCGGCCCAGTTGGTGGCCAGGTACTCGGGTTCATCGCGCTGGGCACCGGCCGACTGTTCGCTCACATGGGCGGCATCCCAAGCTTCCTGCTCCGACAGGCGCTCGGTGAGCGCGTGGGGCACCGACTGCAGGAAGCCGGCCGCAAACTGGTGCAGCAGGCGACGCAGCTCGTCGGCCACGTCCTGGAACAGCTGGCCCTCTTGCGGCAGGCCGTGGCCTCGGGCGTGTGAGCGCTCCAACGCGTGCTCGAAGCGGCGCGCCAGGCCGGACAGCTCGGTGTAGCCCACGGTGGCCGAATTGCCGGCCAACGAATGGGCCAGCGCCACCGCCGTCTCACCCACCGGGCGCTCCAGCTCGTGCTGCCACTCGGCCATGTCCACGCACAGCCGGCGCGACTGTTCGTCGGCCTCATTGAGGAAGATGTTGAACAGCGTGAGCGGGATGCGCAGCGGGCCGATGAGCTTGTAGCGCTCGGCGTCGTCGGGCGGCAGCAAGGCCTCTGGCTCGGGCTCGGGTTCGGGTTCGGGAAGCTGGACCACAGGTTCTGGCTGGGGCTCTGGCACCGGTTCGGAGGCCAGGTCCGGCAGTTCCAGGTCGACCAGGTCCAACTCGAAATCCACATCGGCATCCAGGCCCACCGAAGGTGGTGAGGCCGTGGCGGGCATGGGGGATGCGGTGGGCTCCAAGGCGGCCAAATCTGCCGGGGCCAGTTCGTCCACCACCACCTCGGGTGTGTCCAGCGCGGGCAGGTCGACCACGGGCGCGGCCTGGGCCAGCGCGACGGGTTCGGGCGCGGGCTCCGGTGTGGGTTCCGCTGCAGGCTCGGATTCGATCTCCAGGACGGGCCATTCGGGCACCGGGGCCTGGTCGGGCTGATCCGCCACTGCGAAATCGAGGCCCGGCTCGAGGTCCGTGGGCCCGGATGGCGAGAACTCGGACACCCCCTCCGCAGCCGACGCTTCCTCCTCGTGCTCGGGTTGGACTTCTGCCGGCGTTTGCAGCGCGGGTTCGGGTGCAACGGCCAGATCGGCCTCATCGTCCACCACGCTGGCCGCAAGCGGGGTTTGCCGCAGGGCGGTGCCACGTGCAATCAGGGCCAGGCCGTCGTGGTCGCCATTGCTGCCGGTGGCGGTGAGGTGGTTGACCCAGGCCGACAGTTCGCCCAGCGCGTCGGCGGTGAACTGCCGCAGCTCGTCGTTGGCCTCGGCTTCGGCCATGGCCAAACGGGCGTTGTAGAGCTGCTCGCAGGCCCAGGCGGCCTCGCCGTACTCGCGCAAGCCCACCATGCGCGAGCTGCCCTTGAGCGTGTGGAAGGCGCGGCGCACCGCCGTCATGGCTTCGAGGTCGTGGGGCTCGCTGTCAAGCACCGCCAGCGCTTCGCGGGCCTGGCCGATGACCTCGTCGGCTTCCTCGAAGAAGATTTCCCGCATGTCGTCGTCATCGCCCGGGGCGGGTGACGCAGCCGCGGGCGTCTCCAGCGGCATCTGCTGGCTGGCTTCCGACAAATGGGTGAAGGTCTCGGCCAGGTCGGCCCGCGCGGCGTCACGCGAGGCTTCGCCGTCCGCGTCGGTCAGGGCGTCGCGCGCCCGGGTGACGGCTTCGGCCAGCTGCGGCTCGTCGGCCGCCACGGCCTGGTCTGCAAGGTGGGTCAATTGACGCGACAGGTCGTCGTGCGAAACCTCGTCGCTGCGCGCGGTGTCGGCCAGGGCCTGCACACGCTCCATCAGATGGGGCTCGGCGGGCGCCGGCGCTGGTGCCGGATGCGCCCGCTGGCCGCGCCCCATCACGGCCGTGAAGCGGCCTGTGTCCGCATCAAAGCGGAACAGCGACTTGGCCAGGTGGGGCTGCACCCCCAGCATGTCGATCAAGAAAGACAAGCCGCCGAGGTTGTCGGCCAGGCGCGCGGTGGCGGCGTCGGCGCCATCCACGCCGGCCAGCACGGCGTCCACGTCCTCACGCATGCGCAGCACCGCTTGCGCCGCCGGGCCCAGGCCCAGCACCGAGAGCACCCCACGCATGGTGGTGAGCTGGGCGGGCACGGGCATCAGCAGCTCTCGCTCCTCCGGCTGGCGGCTGTAGCGGTCGAGCTGCTGCTCGACCTCGGCCAGCGACGCGCGCAGTTCCTGCACCACACTGCCCATGGTCTGGCGGTCGGAGACCTCGCGGTACAGCGTCTCCATCCAGGGTTCGATGGGCTCGGGCGGTTGGCCCGCCGCCACCTGAGCGATGCGCTCGGCCAGGCGGCTGATGCGCTGCGAGGTTTCCGGGCGGTCGAGGTTCAGTTCGTCCAGCGAGGCGTCAATGCACAGCAGCGCCGTGGCCACCTCCATGGCCAACTCAGGGCCGGGGCGGCGACCCACGGCGGCGCAAGCGTTGACGGCGTGGGTCAGCACCTGGCCCAGGCGCTCGCCGTCGGGGTAAAGCTGACGCACCGAATCGGCCACCAGCACAACCTGCTCGGCGCAGGCGGGCAGCACGGCGGCGTCGCCATCGGCGGCCACGGCCCAGATGTCCTTGAACGCGGCCACGCGACGGCGCGCCTGCGGCACCAGGGCCGGGTCGTAGCGGCCCAGCGGGCTGATGGCGTAGTCCACGCTGGCCAGTTGCGGCAGGTCCAGGGCCTTGCGCACGCGGGCCAGTTGGGGGGCCACCTTGTCGGCCTCGTCTCCGGACCGGGCGCGCGCGCAGAAGAACTGCAGGTCGTGGAGCAGCCGCTCCGGCACATCGGTGGTGCCACGCTCCACGGCCCGCAAATGGGCCAGCAGGCGCGAGACCATGCGCTGGGTGTAGACGTCGGGCTGGAGCACACCACCAGCCTGGGCGTCAAAGAACGCCGAGGTGAGGTTCCACAACCCGGCCAGCCCGCCATGGGTGCCCGCGCCCAGCCCGGCGAACAAACGGCTCATGCGCCGGTTGGCGGGCTCACCGCCGCGCAAGGCGTCGAGCATGCCCGACTCCACCGCGGCATGCACCCTGGCGTCAGGCTGCAGCGGAGAGACCGTGACCTTCACCGCCGGCCACTCGCTGCGCGCAGGCGCCACCCACAAGTCGGCCGGGTGCACGCGGTCCACCCCGGCCAACGCCAGCACGGCGCGGTACTGCGGGAACAAGGCCAGCGAGGCGACGGACTGGCCGGCGAGCAGGCGGTGCAGGTAGTCCAGCAGGGCGAACGAGGCCCGCTCCAGCGTGGTCACGGCCTCGTTGGTGAGGGTGTATGGCGAGGCCGAGAGCTTGACCAGGGCCTGTTCGCTGGCCCGCAGGCAACGCGTGGCAGCAGGCATGCAGATCATGTCGAGCGCGCCCACGGCCTGGTGCACCAGCACGCGGGCCTGCTGCAGCGCGGGCGGGATGCCATCGTCCAGCGGCGGGGAGACCGTGGCCCGCTGCTCGATGTCGCGCAGGTGGCGGCGCAGCGACTTGTGCGCGGTGTCCAGCGTGCGCCGCAGTTCTTCGCTCACCCAGGCCAGGGCGCTCAGGTCGCCCGGCAGCTCATGTTCTTGGGAGTGGTCCATGGGGGTTGCCGGATGGTGGCCTGATGGAGGTGGGAACGAACGGGGGTCAGGCAACCTTGAACCGGTCCACCGACTGGCGCAGTTCTTCAGCCGAACGCGACAACTCGTGCACCATCTGGGCGGTGGCGCGCGTGCCGTCGCCGGTCTGCTCGGTCACCGCGAAGATGTGCTGGATGTTGACGGCCACCACGTTGGCCGAATCGGCCTCCTGGCGGGCCTGGTCGGAAATGCGGGTGATCAGGGAGGAGAGTTCGCGCGTCACACGGTCGATGTCGGCCAGCGCCGAACCGGCGGCGTCAGACAGCTGCGCCCCCTGCACCACACCCTGGGTGGAGTGCTCCATGGCGGCCACCGCGTCCTGGGTGTCGGTCTGAATGGTCTTCACCAGCGCGGCAATCTGGCGCGTGGCATCGCCCGAGCGTTCGGCCAGCCGCTGCACTTCTTCCGCCACCACCGAGAAGCCCCGGCCCGCTTCACCGGCCGACGCGGCCTGGATGGCGGCGTTCAGCGCCAGCACGTTGGTCTGCTCGGTAATGTCCGAAATCAGTTCGGTGATTTCGCCAATCTCCTGCGAGGATTCGCCCAGCCGCTTGATGCGCTTGGAAGTTTCCTGGATCTGGTCGCGGATGGCGTTCATGCCGCCAATCGTGTCCTGCACCGCCTGGCGGCCGTTGGATGCCGCACGCAGCGACTGGCGCGCCACCTCGGCGGTCTTTTGCGCCTCGGCCGACACCTCGTTGATTCGGCCCGCCATCTGCAGCACCGATTCGCCGGTTTCTCGGATCTCGCGCAGTTGCTCGGTGGAAGTGGCCAGCAACTCGGTGGAGTTCGACTCCACCTGCTCGGTGGTTTGCGTCACGCGGGTGGCGGTGTTCTGCACCTGCGACACCAGGGTGCGAAGTTCTTCCACGGTGTAGTTCACCGAGTCGGCGATGGCGCCGGTGATGTCCTCGGTCACGGTGGCCTGCTGGGTCAGATCGCCTTCGGCCACCGCCTGCAGTTCGTTCATCAGCCGCAGAATGGCCGCCTGGTTGGCGTCGTTGATGCGCTTGGCTTCACGCTGCTGGTTCTCGGCCTCCAGCTTCTGGGCCTCGGCCTGCGTGGCACGCTGGGACTGGCTGCCCACATACACCCTCAGCAGACCCCAACCACCCAGCACCAGCGCCGCCAACGAGAGCACCAGCAGAATGATCTGCAGGCCGCCCAGGCCGCCCTGGCCACCCAATGCGTCCTGCACGCCTTCCAGGCCCTTGCGCAGGGCTTCGCTCTCGCCCACGATGGTCGACTGGGCCTCGCGCGCCGACACCAGGCCCTGCAGGTTGCCCAGAATGGAAGTGGCTTGCGTGCGGGTCTGCTCGTACTGTTTGATCAGCGCTTCCAGGCGCTCGCGCGTGGCGGCGTCCTTGGTGCCGGGAAGGCGCAGTTCGGCACTGCCCTTGAGCAGGCCGTCAGAGATTTCGCGAAAGGTGTTCAGGTCCTTGCCCAGCAGGAACACGGCCTCGGGGCTCACGCCCTCCAGCGTCAGGAACTCGTTCGCGCTCTTGCCGATGCGCTGGGTCAGCATCACCAACTGGCCGACGGCCGAGAGCTCGGCAGCCGAGGCACCGGTTTGCAACTTCAGCGAGGACACGGTCTCGGCCTGCTCCAGCAGGTCGGCCGACTGGCGGTTGATCAGGCGCAGCGCCTTGCCCACCTGGGTCAGCGTGGCCTGTTGCGACAGCACGATGGCGGCGTTCTTCTCGGCGTTGTTCACCAGCGGCACCAGGGCCGGCATGAATTCTTCCTGGATGGACTTGCTGGCCGCAGACACGGTGTCGTTGCCCGACGCCAGGCCCTGCACACTGGAGGACAGGATCTGCTGGCTCTCACGCACCTCGGCAAAGGCGGTGGGCGTGCCCACCAGCGCCTGCGACACCGACTTGGCCAGCCGCTGCGACTGCATCAGTGCCTGGCCGGTGGCTGACAGTTGGGCCGCCTGGCGGCCTGACGACAGCAGCGCGAAAACAGAGGTGGCCAGGAACACCACCAGACCCACCACCACCAGCAACAGCAGCAGACGCTGCTGGTTGGCGGCCGATTGGTGGCCGATGAGCGGCAGGGCCTGCTCGGCATCTGCAAAGCGCGAAGGCTCGGAGAACTGAGACATGCCCACGTCCAGCGGCGGCGCTGCGTGGTCAGCCACCTGGGCCGGTGCGGCGGCCTCTGCCTGAACCAGGGGATCGTCCAGCTGGCTCCCTTTCTGCTGGGCCGCCAGACGTTGGTCAATCTCGTTCAACAGCGCGTCCACCTCCTGGTCGGAGGCCTCCAGCGGCGGCCGTGAGGCCGCTGCCGATGCAGCCGCCTCGGTATCGGGCGAACGGAACTTGTTTTTCAGCTGGTCGAGCAGACTCATCACATCCTCGCTTCATCTATGCCCTGTCGCGCGGCGGGCTCTTTTGGTGCCGTGTTCTCGGTTCTGTGCTCAGGCGGCCGCCACGTCGAGGAACCGAGGGTCCTCGGCCATGGCCGCCAAGTTCAATTCCTGCCAGCGCCGGCCCGCTTGATCTTGCCAGGCTGAGCCCGCAAAGGCCGGGCGCGGCGCGGCCGCGTCGTCGGGCAAACGCACCAGCAGGGAAGGGTCGCGCAGGCCCATCAGGCGGTCCACCCGCAGGGCACAGTTGACGTGCAGCGCCATGTTGAGCACCACCAGCTGCGAGCCCATCGGCGAGGGGCCCGGGCCGCGAAGGCCCAGGAAGCAGGCCAGATCGACCACGGTGTGCAGGTGGCCTCGCAGGTTGGCCACCCCCACCATCCAGTCGGCCGAGTGCGGCACCAGCGTCAGGACCCGCTCGGCGTGGATCTCGCCGGCCTGTGCCAGGGGCAGTAACACACCGGCACCAGAGCATTCAACGGCCAGCCAGCCGGCCTCGCGGGGTTGCTCGCGCACGGCCTGCAGCCGTTGTGCCAGTCGAACCTGGAGTTCGCGCAGTGCGTCCTTGTTAGACATCGGTCAGCGGTTCACCGGGCGCTCAGCCCAGCGCCTCGATCTTGGCCATCAGTTCGGCCGGGTCCACCGGTTTGACCACGTAGTCGCGAGCGCCCTGGCGCAGGCCCCAGACGCGGTCGGTCTCCTGGTTCTTGCTGGTGCACATGATCACCGGCACATCGGCATAGCGCGGGTCACGGGTGATGATGCGGGTGAGCTGGAAGCCGTTGGTGCCCGGCATCACCACGTCCATCAGGATCAGGTCAGGTTTGTGCTCGGCCAGGCGCCGCATGGCCTCGTCACCGCTGTCGGCCGTGGCGACGATGAAGCCGCGCCGGCTCAGCATGTCGGACAGGTAGTGCAACTCGGTCTTGGAGTCGTCAACCAGGAGGATGTGCTGGATCGGCATGCGCTGTGTCCTTGGCCAGGATTCGGCGGTCTGATCGGCGTCGGATCGGAACTGCATCGACGTCATGGTCAGGCGGCTTGAGAGCGGAACTGCGCAACAGCGCGCAACAACTGCTCTTTGGTGAAAGGTTTGGTGAGGTATTCGTCCGAGCCCACCATGCGGCCACGGGCCTTGTCGAACACGCCGTCTTTGGACGACAGCATGATCACGGGCACCTGGGCAAAGCGGGGGTTGCGCTTGATGATCGCGCAGGTCTGGTAGCCGTCGAGTCGCGGCATGAGGATGTCGCAGAAGATCAGGTCGGGCTCGTGGTCGCTGACCTTGGCCAAGGCATCGAAGCCATCTTCGGCCAGCATGACTTCGTAGCCGCCCTGGCGAAGGAAGATCTCCGCGCTGCGGCGGATGGTGTTGCTGTCATCGATGACCAGCACCCTGGTCGACGTCGGCGTCTGCCCTGTCGTGGGTTCGTCACTCACCTCGCGCCCCTCACCGTTGATACTCTTTTAGCGTCTGGCGTCAAACGCCAACCGGGCGATTCGGCAGATCATTTCAGATCTGAACCATTTCGAAATCTTCCTTGCGGGCCCCGCACTCGGGACAGGTCCAGTTCATGGGGACATCGGCCCAAGCCGTACCGGCCGCCAGACCATGCTCTGCATCGCCCACGGCTTCGTCGTAGATCCATCCGCAGATGAGGCACATCCAGGTTCGGGTTTCGCTCACGGGGTCTATGTCCATCACTACAATCGCCTTGGAGTATAGCGACGGCCCCAGCGGATCAGCGAAGGTTTTGTCGGCACATACACAACATCCGACTTTCCCTGCAGGCCCGCCCGACCTGGGCCCGCAGCCTGCCAGGCACCAACGCCCCCAGCATGACCACAGCCCCCCCCGATGACGCCGGCGCCGCGCAGGATGCCGCGCAGGACGCCCAGACACCCGCCTGCGTGATGAGCTTCAACGCCAGCGACCCCAGCGGGGCCGGTGGCTTGAGCGGCGACGTGGCCACCATCGCGGCCATGGGCGCCCACGCTTTGCCAGTGGTGGCCGCCATCCTGTTGCGCGACACCGCCGAGGTCTTTGACCAGCACGCCATCGACACCGACCAGGTGGACGAACAAGCCCGCCGCATCCTGGAGGACGTGACCGTCTCAGGCTTCAAGGTCGGCTTCCTGGGCTCGGCCGAGAACGTCAGCGCCGTGGCCGAGATCCTCTCCGACTACCCCGATGTGCCGGTGGTGGCTTACCTGCCCAACCTGTCGTGGATGGAAGAGGACGACCAGCAGGCCTACCTGGACGCCTTCCGCGAGCTGGTGCTGCCGGCCTGCGAGGTGCTGGTGGGCAGCCACAAGACCCTCACCGATTTCCTGCTGCCCGAGTGGGAGGCCGAGCGCCCCGCCTCGGCCCGCGAACTGGCCGTGGCCGCCGCCGAACACGGAGCCGAGTACGTGCTGGTCACGGGCGTGATGTTGCCCACCCCCAAGGGCGGCAACCAGTTCATGGACAACGTGCTGGCCAATGCCCAGGGCGCCGTCACCGGCGAGAAGTTCGAGCTGTTCGAGGTCTCGTTCGTGGGCGCTGGCGACACGCTTTCCAGCGCCCTGGCTTCGCTGCTGGCCGTGGGCACCGAGCTGCAGGCCGCCGTCGGCGAAGCGCTGCAGTTCCTGGACCAGAGCCTGGACGCGGGTTTCCGCCCCGGCATGGGCAACGTGGTGCCCGACCGCTTCTTCTGGGCGTTGCCGCCCGAAGAAGGCCAGGAGGGCGTGGTCGCCGGCACCGAATTCGACCTCGACAACCCCGATCAACCCCTGCCCCCTGGAGGCTCTCGCCGTGTCCACTAATGCCCAACTGTTTGAGCGGGCTCAAGCTTCTATTCCGGGCGGCGTCAATTCGCCCGTGCGCGCCTTCCGCGCCGTGGGCGGCACGCCGCGCTTCATCGCCCGGGCGCAAGGCGCCTACATGTGGGACGCCGAAGGCACGAAGTACATCGACTACATCGGCTCCTGGGGCCCGATGATCCTGGGCCACGGCCACCCGGCCGTGCTGGATGCGGTGTTGAAGGCCGCCCACGACGGCTTCAGCTTCGGCGCCCCCACCGAGCGCGAGGTGGAGCTGGCCGAAGAAATCATCCGCCACGTGCCCAGCATCGAGCAGGTGCGCCTGGTCAGCTCGGGCACCGAGGCTGGCATGAGCGCCATCCGCCTGGCGCGCGGCGCCACGGGCCGCAGCAAGATCATCAAGTTCGAGGGCTGCTACCACGGCCATGCCGACGCCCTGCTGGTCAAGGCCGGCTCGGGCCTGGCCACCTTCGGCCACCCCACCAGCGCCGGTGTGCCGGCCGAGGTGGTGCAGCACACCCTGGTGTTGGAGTACAACAACCTCGAGCAGATCGAGGAGGCCTTCAAGACCCAGGGCCACGAGATCGCCTGCGTCATGATCGAGCCGATCGCCGGCAACATGAACTTCGTGCGGGCCCAGGTGCCCTTCGTCAAGCGCATCCGCGAACTCTGCGACCAGCACGGCGCGCTGTTCGTGTTCGACGAGGTGATGACCGGTTTCCGCGTGGCGCTGGGCTCGGCCCAGAGCGTTTACGCCAAGGCCATTCCCGGCTTCCAACCCGACATCTCAGTGTTCGGCAAGGTCATCGGCGGTGGCATGCCGCTGGCCGCCTTTGGCACCAGCCGCAAGATCATGCAGAACCTGGCGCCGCTGGGCCCGGTCTACCAGGCCGGCACGCTCAGCGGCAACCCTGTGGCCACGGCCTGCGGCCTGGCCACGCTGAAGGAAATCAGCAAGCCCGGCTTCTACGAAGCCCTGGGGGCCAAGACGCAGGCCCTGGTGGCGGGCCTGAGTGCCGCCGCCAAGACTGCGGGCGTGCCCTTTGTGGGGGATTCCGAAGGCGGCATGTTCGGCTTCTTCTTCACCGACGCCCTCCCCCAGAACTACAACGTGGTGATGGCCACCGACAAGGAGCGCTTCAACCGCTTCTTCCACGGCATGCTGGACCGCGGCGTCTACCTTGCCCCGGCGCTGTACGAGGCTGGCTTTGTCAGCGCCGCCCACACCGACGCCGACATCTCAGCCACCATTGCCGCTGCTGCCGACGCGCTGAAGACCGCATGAGCAACGCACGGCCGCTCCGAAGTTGCTCGCTCCCCCTCGGGGGGAAGGCGCGCAGCGCCCAGGGGGCTCCATGAGCGACATCCAGCTGACCACCTTCGCCGGCCAGCCTGCGCTGGCCTTGCGCGCGCCCGACGGCGCGCGGGCCACGGTGCTGCTGCACGGCGCGCACCTGGTGTCGTGGGTGCCGGCCAGCGGCGAGGAGCAGCTCTACCTCTCTCCCACCGCCAAGTACGGCCCTGGCGCCTCGGTGCGCGGTGGCGTGCCGGTGATCTTTCCGCAGTTCAACGCCCGCGGTCCGCTGCCCCGCCACGGCCTGGTGCGCACGCGCAGCTGGGAGGCGGTGGAGTCGGTGGTGCGCGGCCATCACGCCATTGGCGTGCTGCGCTTCACCGACGACATCGCCACCCGCGTGCACTGGAAGCACAGCTTCGAGGCCGAGCTGACGGTGAGCCTGGCCGGCAAGGAGATCGACATCGAGCTGGCCGTCACCAACACCGGCGATACGCCCTTCGAGTTCACCGCCGCGCTGCACACCTACCTGCGTTGCAACGAGCTGCTCAAGGTGCAGCTCGAAGGCCTGCAGAACCGCCCGTATGAAGACTTCCTGAACGGCGGCGCGGCCGGCGAGCAGTGGGGCGATGTGCTGACCTTTGTGGGTGCCATCGACCGCATCTACCACGACGTCAATGGCCCCTTGACCCTGCGCGAGCTGGGCCGGCGCACCAGCATCGCCATGAGTGGCTTCGATGACGTGGTGGTCTGGAGCCCTGGCGACGACGGCGTGCAGCAGCTCACCGACATGCCCGACGAAGACTGGCGGCGCATGCTGTGCGTGGAGGCCGCCCGCATCCGCGAGCCGGTGCACCTGGTGCCTGGCGAAGACTGGGCCGGCATGCAAAGCCTGCGCGCCTGACCATTTCCCACTGCGTCCCACCGCGCGGCCCCGCCCGCCACAGCGACCCGAACCCCATGCACATCCACATCCTCGGCATCTGCGGCACCTTCATGGGTGGCGTGGCCGCCCTGGCCCGCGAGGCGGGCCACACCGTCACCGGCTGCGACGCCAACGTCTACCCGCCCATGAGCGACCAACTGCGCGCACTGGGCATCGAGCTGATCGAAGGCTTTGGCGCCGACCAACTGGCGCTGAAACCCGACGTGTTCGTGGTGGGCAACGTGGTCACCCGCGGCAACCCGCTGATGGAGGCCGTCCTCGACGCCGGCCTGCCCTACAACAGTGGCCCGCAGTGGCTGGCGGAGAACGTGCTGCACGGCCGCCATGTGCTGGCCGTGGCCGGCACGCACGGCAAGACCACCACCACCTCGATGCTGGCCTGGGTGTTGGAACACGCCGGCCTGCAGCCGGGCTTCCTGGTGGGCGGCGTGCCGCAGAACTTCGGCATCTCGGCCCGCCTAGGAAATGCGAAAGCCGGCACTGCGGCCGGCGTGGGCAACCCCTTCGTCATCGAAGCCGACGAGTACGACACCGCCTTCTTCGACAAGCGCAGCAAGTTTGTGCACTACCGGCCACGCACCGCCGTGCTGAACAACCTCGAGTTCGACCACGCCGACATCTTTGCCGACCTGGCCGCCATCGAGACCCAGTTCCACCACCTGGTGCGCACGGTGCCGGCCAGTGGCCGGCTGGTGGTGAACGCCCGCGAAGAGTCGCTGCAGCGCGTGCTGGGCCGTGGCTGCTGGAGCGAGGTCACCCGCTTTGGCAGCCGCAAGGAAGAACCCGGCACGCTGCGCGCGCGCGGCGAGCCGCACAGCTTCGACGTGCTGCGCGGCGCGATGAAGATCGCCCGCGTGGAGTGGCAACTGCTGGGCGAGCACAACCAGCTCAACGCGCTGGCCACCATCGCCGCGGCCGAGCATGTGGGCGTGGCGCCCGAGGCTGCCGCCGCCGCGCTGGCCGAGTTCCAGAACGTGCGCCGCCGGCTGGAACTGCGCGGCGAGGCCGGTGGTGTGAAGGTGTACGACGACTTCGCCCACCACCCCACGGCCATCCGCACCACGGTGAACGGCCTGCGCCGCAAGGTGGGCGAACAGCGCATCCTGGCCGCCTTCGAGCCACGCAGCAACACCATGAAGCTGGGCACCATGAAGGCACAACTGCCCTGGTCGCTGGAGGAGTGCGACCTGGCCTTCTGCCACAGCGGCGGCCTGGGCTGGGACGCGCGCGAAGCGCTCTCGCCCATGGGCGAGCAGGCGAAAGTGCTCGACAGCATCGACGCGATGGTGGCCGCCATTACCAAGGCCGCCAAGCCCGGCGACCATGTGCTGTGCATGAGCAACGGCGGCTTCGGCGGCATCCACGACAAGCTGCTGCAGGCGCTGGCCGCGCGCTGAATGGCCGTGGCTTCACCCACCCATCTTCTTTATCTCCACGGCTTCCGTTCGTCACCGCAATCGGCCAAAGCCCGGCAGGTGGCAGCCTGGATGCAGGCGCACCGGCCCGAGGTGTTGTGGTGTTGCCCGCAACTGCCGCCCTCGCCCCGCGAGGCCTTGACCTTGCTCACGACCCTCACGCAGGCCTGGCCCAAGAATGGCATGGCAGTGATCGGCAGCTCACTGGGCGGCTTTTACGCCACGGTGCTGGCCGAACGGCTGGGTTGTCCGGCCGCACTGCTGAACCCTGCGGTCCACCCCGCGCGCGATCTGGCCAGGCACCTCGGTGAACAAAGCAACTTCCACAATCCCGAGGACACCTTCTTCTTCCGGGAAGAGTTCATTGCCGAGTTGCAGGCCATGACGCCCACCGCTCTCTCCCGCCCCGAACGCTACTTTGCGGTCATCGCCAAGGGCGACGAGGTGCTGGACTGGCGCGAGATGCACGCCCGGTACGCCGGGGCCCGCATCCGCCTGCTGGAGGGCGGCGACCACGCGCTGTCGAGCTTCGACGCCGACCTGCCCCATTTGCTTCGTTTTCTTCAACTCACCAACGAGTCAACACCATGCGTTTGAAAGGCAAAGTCAGCATCATCACCGGCGCCGCCCAGGGCATCGGCCAGGCCACGGCACTCAAGTTTGCGCAAGAGGGCGCCATCGTCATCGTCTGCGACATGAAGGCCAGCGCCGTGGACGAGACCGTGGCCCTGTGCCGCGCCGCCGGCGCCCAGGCCGAAGGCTTTGTGGTGAACGTCACCGACCGCGCCCAGGTGGATGCCATGGTGGCTGCGGTGAAGGAAAAGTTCGGCCGCATCGATGCGCTGGTGAACAACGCCGGCATCACCAAGGACGCTCGCCTGCAGAAGATGACACTGGAGCAGTTCGACGCCGTGATCGACGTGAACCTGCGCGGCGTCTTCCACTGCGCGCAGGCCGTGGCAGACACCATGGTGGCCCAGGGCTCGGGCGCCATCCTCAATGCGTCGAGCGTGGTGGGCGTGTACGGCAACTTCGGCCAGACCAACTACGCCGCCACCAAATTCGGCGTCATCGGCTTCACCAAGACCTGGAGCCGCGAACTGGGCCCCAAGGGTGTGCGCGTGAACGCCGTGGCCCCGGGCTTCATCGAGACGCCCATCCTCGCCACCATCCCCGACAAGGTGCTTGACCAGATGCGCGCGGAGGTGCCCATGCGCCGATTGGGAAAGGCCGAGGAAATCGCCAACGTCTACGCCTTCCTGGCCAGCGACGAGGCTTCGTATGTGAATGGTGCGGTGCTGGAAGTCTCGGGCGGCCTCACGGTGTGACGTCCGGGAACGGCGCGTTGCTGTCATGCCCTCGCCGCCACCACCGCCGTCATTCCCGCGTAGGCGCACTGCTGTCCGGAATGTTTGGAGCGGTAGCGGGTAAGTTGTTGCGGGCGTTGGCAAAAGGGGATACATCCCAGAGCGCCAACTCAACTTTCACCAAGCCC
>WBZX01000292.1_pt1 | contig 48037 bp, 36 predicted proteins | sample 5204211 | NCBI WGS metagenome assembly WBZX01 (sample SAMN12344362, study PRJNA552823) | activated sludge metagenome | biome: Activated sludge suspended growth; feature: Nitrification reactor; material: Wastewater; isolation source: activated sludge from nitrification reactor of wastewater...
AGACAACTTGCCGGGCTGGGTGAGCCGCTCCTTGGTGCCCTTGATGTGCACCTTGTCAATCCGCTTCTTGAGTATTTCATAGCGGGCATTGTAGGCACCATCGACATCAAATCTCCGCTCATCCAATCTGAAGCGTATCGCCATAGGGTTGCCATACGCGAGGATGAGTGAGGCGATATCGAGGGGCATGGGGAGTTCATCCTTATAGGACTGATGGAGATTCTCCACACCACATACTACGAGCAACTGCCATAGTCGCAGGTTCTTGAGATGGATCGGGTCCAGCACTTTGGTTTGCACCAGGGATTGGCCGATAAAGGCATTGTACTCTACTCCATCGGTCTTGAACTTGTCAAAGTAATGCGGAAACATCCCCTGTGCCAATACCTGTTGCTGGTTGATATATTCCGAGATCCGCTCATTGACCAGATTGACCGATTGATCATATTCTTTGCGCTCCTTGTAGATAATCCCAAGCTTCGGATCCAACGCACTGAGGTAACGATCGACTACACCTTTAAGCTTTTCCTGCGTCATGAGATAATGAAATGCCGGATCGAGTTCACGCCGCACAAAGTCAATGATCTTGACTTCATCACCGGCCCGTAAGGTATTGCCCAGCGATGCCCTGAATTGATTGATCCGGAAGAAGAGCTGCTCATAGATCGGTAGTTTCTGCAGTTTCAAAGCCTCCTCCAATACTGCTCCGGCGAGATCAAGCTGCTCCTTGAGGTCTGCAAGTATCGTGGCATTGCGTGAATCGGATGATCCCCGGATATCAAACTGCCCGTACAACGGATACACGTCCTGGAATACGATATCTGTATCCCCGGGCTTGCCAGTGAGTTCCTGTTGAAATATAGCTTCGGCCGCCTTGATAAATTTCCAGTTGACCGTAGGATGCAGGGAGGTAAACTTATCCTGGATGATTGCATCCAGTTTCATCTGATGCGTATCAATCGCCCTGCCCACGACCATGCTAAACATCGGCAAGACATTTTGTAGCCGAGCAGCTACCATCGAATTTAATACACCTTGCTGCGGAGAAGTCAATTCAATAAACGCAATGATCCTGTTGTCGAGAATAAGTGGAGCCACAATAAAACTTCCCACGCCCTTGGCATACATACGTCTTACGAAATCAGAAGGGGACGCCATCATCTCCTTGACATTGGCCACCGCATGTATCTCGCGTCGCTTGAGCAGCCCGTCAAAGGACGGATCGCAAAACCAATCATTGACGGATGACTCAAAGGTATCCTCAAGTAATCTGCTTGATGTAGCAGAGCCATGGAGTGCGCGGATGAGGCACCCGTTTTCGTCAAAGGCATCAAAGCCGATATCAAACTTGCCGATGTTGAGGTATTGCGCGAGTTGGTGCTCTACCTGATCGAGGATAGCATGGTTTTGCAGTGCTTTATCTTCCAGCAAAAGGCGCTTGAGCTCTGAGAGGGATTCCTCCTGCGTCTGGTCAAAAAACGTGATGATATGTATGCCCTCATAAACATAGGTTCCAGGCGGGATCATCTTTCTCCACAATGCGAAATCATCGCTGTGACTCAGGAGGTGCTGGATATCCTCCGGTGAGAGTGGTATGGCATTTTCCTTTGGCCTGATCGTCGAAAAATCATTGGAAGTGTTGGCCTTGAAATGACGTGTGATCCCTTTTTCAAGGTCAGGTATGTCCACCTTGCGCGGATGCTTAAAGTCCACCGGGATGTTGTAGATATTCTCGATCACCCTTGCGCAGGCAAACCGATACAATTCATCGTCATTGAAATTCTTAAGGCGAAGTGAATATTCCGGACCTGCCTTTTCAAGAATCGTCTTGAGCTTATTGGACAGGTTAAACAAGATGGGCAGGAATGGCAGGCTCGCAGCCTTGGCTTCACTATCCGAAAGGATGTCTGGAAAAATCGCTGACAGCAGCATACCGATTTCACGACGGTGCGTATCAATCAAATGTATATCCGCTATCGGTTCTCTGAGCACTGGCAGATGCGCCACACTGTCAAGGATAAACTTAGCATGTTGTTGCTCAGGTACCGACCCATGTGCTGCCTTATCTTCCCAGTAATGGATGACATGCTCCAGGCTCAACCGGATATCAAAAGGCAAAGGTGGATAGGCCACCTCCCGGGCAATAATATATGGTTGATCAATATCCATGATAAAGTCTGTACTGTAACTGATATGCCTTCATTTGATCAAAAGATAACAAAAAAGATTCCAATTGACAGATATAGGTTCAGGAGGTCAACGGATGGTGTCCCAATATCCATCTGCTACGAGCTTTTCAGCATGTGCATGTCCCATTTCCCACCACCTGGACATCTGCTCAGGGTCAAAGATGAAACTGTTGTCTGTCAGTTCGACCGGTGTATGGATGAGCCTCGTCCTGCTCCCGGTGATACGTGCTTCTGAAACCCCCATCTGGATATCATCATGGGCGAGCTGGTGCTGCATAAAATTGAAGGTCTTGAGCATCAGCATAAAGGCATTGGTCGCCGGAGGTGAGGTATCGACCTTGTGCCTGGGCTGCAGGACGATGACATCGATCTCTGTGGCCCCGACATTAAATGCTTCCTGCACTGGTATTGGATTACCGAATCCTGCATCAGCATATTCGCATCCGTCCTTGATCGCCAGGCTCATGAAGGGGACGAGGTTGCATGACATCCAGATCCAGTCACAGAAATCTTCATAGGTGCAGTCACGGGCATACTTGTATTCGACCTGGTTGTGCGTCAGGTTGGAGACTGTAGCGATCACCTGCTTGCCACTTGCCAGCAGCGCCTCCCAGGTGGATTCCGGAAAAGTCCTTCTGATCAGTTGCTTGAGATTCCTGCTTTCACCAAATGTCTTCCTGCCTTGTAAAAACTGAAGGATGATCCTGAAGTGATTGAAGCTGGCCCGGAATCCGTCCTGCGTCTTATGCAGGTAGAATGGACAGTTGCTGAAGATATCATACTGGTGACTGGTCGTATACGCCCGCTTGAGATCATCAAATGCCTCAACTGCGATCAGCGGCACCAACAAGCTGCCGGTGGATGATCCGATCAGCACATCCCAGGACATCCCGGCCTTCCTGACCAGGTATTCGACAAAGCCTCCCGCCCACGCGCCTTTAGCGCCGCCGCCTGAGATGACGAGGGCTTTCAAAGGCGGAGAGTTTGATATGTAGGTAGGCACTGATTTGATGGTCTGAATGATTTGTGCAATGTAGAAGATTTTTTGGTTAGGAGATTAGCAGGTTAGAAGATTAGGGGGGTTAGGGCAGTGATCCTGCTCTAGCGTCAGGAGACGCAAACCATATGGCATTTAAGTCAGAGACTTAAACGATCAGCAAATACAATACAAACACGACATGGGTCAAGACGATGATTCCACTCTAGGTCCAGTTGCCTTCGCATTAACAAAACTGAAACACCTATTTGTCGGCACCAGCTGCTGAAAATGCTTCGGCAACTAAAAGGAGACGCAAACCATATGGCATTTAAGTCCGGGAGATCATGCCGCAGGCTTGATGGCGCAGAAGGCGCCACTTAAACGATCGGACTATACTAAACTAACCACACACACAGCCCAAACCCACACTTCTTACTGTCTTACTGTCTCACTGTCTTACACTTCCCGAAATACCCTACATTTGTTTAACCCGCAGTTGCTGCGGGCAAGATCAAGCGCATGTCAGATATTCTGAAAAACAAAACCGCTATCATCACCGGAGGAAGCCGGGGCATAGGCCTGGCCATCGCTAAAAAACTGGCTATGTCCGGAGTCAATGTAGTCGTGGCTGCAAAGACCACCGAACCGCATCCAAAACTCCCGGGCACAATCTATGAAGCAGCGGAAGAAATCAAGACCATGGGTGGAAATGCATTGGCCCTGGTATTGGACCTCAGGGACGAAGCCATGATCCAACAAGTGGTAACGGATACTGTCGCTCATTTTGGAGGCGTCGATATACTGGTCAACAACGCCAGCGCAATCTTCCTGGCAGGCGTGGAGTATACGCCGGCGAAGCGATATGATCTCATGCACCAGATCAATGTCAGGGGTACTTTCCTGATGTCGCAGGAATGTATTCCTTACCTGAAAAAATCATCGCACCCACACATCCTCAATCTCTCCCCTCCCCTGGATTTGAACCCAATGTGGTTCGAAAATCACACTGCTTATACGATGAGTAAGTTTGGCATGAGCATGGTCGCTATGGGTATCGCCGCCGAAATGAAGCCATACGGCATAGCTGCCAATGCACTTTGGCCCCGCACGACAATCGCTACTGCTGCGGTGCAAAACCTATTAGGTGGTGATGCGCTGATCAAACAATCCCGATGGCCTTCGATAGTCGCTGATGCGGCAGAAATCATCCTTTCTCAAAATCCAAAGGAAACCACAGGCAGGTTTTTTATCGATGAAACTTTGCTGAGGGATCACGGTGTTAGTGACTTTAGTGGGTATGCGGTGGACCCCACAACTGATTTAGCGCCGGATTTGTTTATCACCCTATGAAAAAGGAAAGAAAAGACAAGGACTTTGTCAAAGCCGCCTACTTCGAAGGAGGGCGCCATGCGATGGATGCCTATGTCAAGAAGGAAATGCGCTATCCCAAAGAAGCCCTTGAAGCCAAAATCGAAGGCCGGGTCACCATCCGCTACACCGTTGACTACAAAGGAAAAGTGACAGATGCCAAGGTGATCTCAGGCATAGGCCACGGATGCGACGAAGAGGCGCTTCGGATCATCCGTACCATGACCTTCAAAGTTCCTGAAGATGGCAAGATCAAATCCAGGTTCAGTCACCAGGTCAATATCCATTTCCGGCTCCCCGGTTCGCCGGAAGTACCTGTGCCCACTAAAAAGGTAACTGAAGTACCCGGACAGATGCAGATACAGTATGTCGTCACACCTACTCCTGCAGCGCCTCATAAGAAGCCAACGACCACGTCTACATCGTACCAGATTACTTTTCAGGTGCCGAATATTGATCCAAATAAAAAATAAGTCTATTCTTCTTGCAATGACAATCCTAAAATCGATGATTCCGTTAATTAATACTCATTGGTCCCCCTTTCAGGGGGTAGGGGGTCAGATTGAGAATAATTAAATTCTAGAATTCAAAAAACAATACCCATGACAACACCCAAACCACTCCGCGGAGGAGAATTCATCATCAGAGATTCTGCCTATACGGATGTATTCATTCCTGAGGAATTCAACGAAGACCAGATCATGGTCAAGCAGATGTGCCATGACTTTGTAGCGGAGATCGGCGAGAAGTCACATCTCCTCGATGCCCAGGTCGAACTCATGGAGCAATCGGGTGCCCTGGGCTTGCTCGGTGCGCATATCCCCGAAATGTATGGTGGCAATCCGCTCGATACAAATGCCAATACGCTGATCGCTGACGAACTCGGCAAAGCTGGTGGCTCATTTGACACCACCTTCGCTGCGCATATCGGGATAGGGATGTTGCCCATCCTCTATTTCGGTACTGACGAACAAAAGAAAAAATACCTACCTAAGCTATGCACCGGAGAGATGAAGGCAGCATATTGCCTCACCGAACCCGGATCAGGATCAGATGCACTCGCCGCAAAGACACGTGCTGACCTTTCGCCTGATGGCAAGCAATATATCCTCAACGGGCAGAAGATGTGGATCACCAATGCAGGCTTTGCAGACGTGTTTACGGTTTTTGCCAAGATCGGTGGCGAGCAGTTTACCGGCTTCATCGTCGAAGCAAAAACACCAGGCATCACGCTTGGTGCCGAAGAAAAGAAACTCGGCATCAAGGGCTCCTCTACACGCCAGGTATTTTTTGAAAATGTGGCCATCCCTGTTGAAAATGTCCTCGGCAAGATCGGCTATGGCTCCCAGATCGCTTTCAACACGCTCAATATCGGCCGATTCAAACTCGGTACGATGGCGATGGGTGGTTCGAAAAAATGTATCAGCATCGCCGTGAAATACGCTAACGAGCGGATCCAGTTTGGACAGCCTATCGCTTCATTCGGGGCGATCAAACATAAACTGGGTGAAATGGCTTCACTCATCTTTGCGCTTGAATCCACAGTATACAGGTTGTCTGACATGATGGGCAAGCATAAAGATGAAGCGATCGCAGGAGGAAAATCCTTTGAGCAAGCCATGTTGGATGCCGCTAAAGAATTTGCCTCCGAATGCGCCATCGTCAAAGTGGCCGGCTCGGAATACCTGGACTTTGTCATCGATGAGATGCTGCAGATCCATGGGGGCAATGGTTACTCAGAAGAATATCCTGCCGCCAGGGCTTACCGAGATGCCCGGATCAACAGGATCTATGAAGGCACCAATGAAATCAACAGGCTTCTCCTGGTAGACCGCATCATCAAGAAAGCACTCAAGGGAGAACTCGACCTCGTGGGACCGGCATGGGCGGTTCAGAAAGAACTGATGTCCATGGCTCCTAAGTCAACTGAGGAAGGTCCCTGGGCCGCAGAACATCTGGCGATCCAGAACTTTAAGAAAAACATGTTGCTCGTCGCAGGTGCGGCGGTCAAATACCAGATGGATGGCAAGCATGATCTCAACAACGAGCAAGAAGTCGTCATGCATATTGCGGATATTGGGATCGATTGTTTCATCGCCGAATCACTTTTACTGAGGGCTGAAAAACTTTCTTCAGGGAGCATTTCACATCCTGCGGAGGTGGTCAAAGCGATCACGCAGCTCTTCATCAGCGAGGCGCAGGCCAGGGTTCAGAAGCATTCGACGGACACCTTGATGGCCTTTGCGACCGGCGATGAACTGGTAATTATGCTCAAAGGCGTAAAAAGATTTAGCAATTATCCGGCCGTCAATACGGTCCATGCGAGAAGGATAATTGCCGATCACCTGATCGCAGGAAACGGTTATACACTAGAATTTTAAAATCAGTTAGAGACATGGGATCCATACAATCGATCATCATCAGGCCAGAAAAAAAAGGAGTGCCACAACGGATCAATGAAGCAAAAATCCGGGTCGGAGGCATCGACGGAGACCACTATGCGAAGCCGGAAGGGCACCGCCAGGTCACGCTCATCGCCGCGTCAGCATTGGCTACAGTGGCCGCCAGTGTTGGGTTTCACGGCGATGCGCATATCGCTTGCAGGAGAAACATCTGCGTGGATGCATTGCCTGAAGGAGACCTGGTAGGAAAAAAAGTCAGGCTGGGTGATGACGTCGAATTGGAGATCACCTGCTACTGTGCACCATGCAAACGCATGAATGAAAATTTCGGAGATGGTGCTGTTGATGCATTTGAAAACAGAGCGGGTTGGGGTGCGATCGTACTCCGCGAAGGCGCTGTGGAGGTCGGTGATCCCGTCAGCATCACCTGAAAAAAAATTTATCGGATGTATACAAATTATAAAACAGTCGTTTATCTTTGGTAACGGAAAAATTGATATCCCTTACTATCAATATCCAAATTCGTATCAAGAAGATCAGCGCTACACGGCGCTGATTTTTTTTTGGTCGTTTCGACTGCTTCGACCTGCACGCTCTCATCCATGTCCGACAGCTCAGCAACCGTACGCTCAACGACCGGGATATTTTTTAGGAATTTTCCCTACGCCTTATCATTGGATTATTGAATGAATCATTTCGACTACGCTCAATGATTCGGAGATTTTCTTGAAATCAATCGTGATAATTCATTGCCCTTTAGAAAATACCAATGCCCCATCGGGGCTAAAGGTCGGTAGCCGTGAACGGAAAAAATCATTCCTGCTGGCTCTTTGCAGCCGACTTGTAGCCCCGATGGAGCATTAAATTGACGACTGACGACTCACGTCTTGTGACCCTACGGGCCACGAATGTTCCTGCTGACTCTTTGCTACCGACCTGTAGCCCCGATGGGGCATTAAATTCACAACTCACAACTCACAACTCACAATTCACCACTCACAATTCATTTTTCACTTTTCACTTTTCTTTCTTATTTTTACAATGCTCACGCCCGATTTTAAGAACCATTAAACTCGGATGACTATGAAACCCACTTTTAAACCAGGCCACCTATTTCCAGCTGTCCTCTTCTGCTTTTTCCTGTCCCTGCCTTGCCATGGGGCGACCAAATATGTCTCTACCACAGGCAATAATGCCAATTCCGGTAACTCCTGGGCCCAGGCATGGCGCACCCTGCAATATGCTGCCGACCAGGTCAACGCCGGCGATTCTGTATGGATCGCTGACGGCAATTACGTTGGCTTCGATATCAGGACTACTGGCACCGCCTCTGCGCCAATCGTCTTTATTGCTTCCGGATCCAATGCAGTGATTGATACACACAATCCGGTCACCATGGATGGTATCAATGTAGAAGAGGCCGACTACATCGAGATCAACGGCGTGCGGGTTATCAACCAACCGCGCAATGGAATCAGGCTGGTCTTTGCCAACAACTGCATCGTAAGGAATACCTACTGCGACAATAATTTTGAACGCGGCATATTCACAGGCTTCACAGATGATATCCTGCTCGAATACAACGAATGCCTCAATTCGATCGACGAGCATGGCATCTATGTATCCAACAGCAGTGATCGCTCGATCATCCGGTACAATACATGTCACCACAACAACCGCGGAGGGATACAGATCAACGCAGATGCAAGCCAGGGGGGCGATGGTATCAGCACTGATCCGGAACTGTATGGCAATGTCATCTACGAAAACGGAGTCGCCGGTGGTGGTGCCATCAACCTGGATGGCGTACAGGGTGCGTTTATCTACAACAACCTGCTCTATGAAAACCACGCCACAGGGATTGCCTTGTTTCAACAGGATGGCGCAGAGCCTTCCATCAATGCCGTCATCGCACACAATACGATCATCAATGCCAGCAATGCGAGATGGTGCATCCTCGCTGTCAATGGCTCATCAGGGGCACAAGTCTTTAATAACATCATCATCAACCAACATGCCTGGCGGGGAAGCATTGCGCTAGACCCGGATGCCGTACCTAACTTCGACTCAGACTATAACATCGTTGTCAACAGCCTCAGCAATGATGGTGACGGACAGACCATGACCCTCAGTGAATGGCAGGCTGCAGGATATGATGCCCACAGTCAGATCGCCGATCCTCTCGCAGAGATCTTTATCATTCCCGGAACAGATTACCATCTGCTCAACAATGCCCAGGCGGTCAATGCCGGAAATGCAGCTTTTTCTTTTGGTATCGCAGAGGATATTGAAGGCACTCCCCGACCTCAGGGCGCACAGGTGGATATGGGTGCATACGAAGCAGAAAGCGCGCTGAGTGTCACCGATGACGAAGAAGAAAATCCGGTCAACAATGAGCCGTATGCAAAGGGAATTTCCATCACTTCCGCATCCATCACCTGGTCACGTGGATTGAACGGTACACTGGGCCTTTACAACATGGAAGGAAAACTAATGGCCCATGCGGATATCACTGCTGCCGGTGAGCTTTCCTTTGATGACCTGATCCCCGGATTGTATCTGGCTACAGTGCATACCTTTCAAGGCTTGCAATGGAGCAAAGGATTTGTGTATGTTGGGAAAAAATAATGAGTAAAGGATTACTTCAAGCGTGATATAATCGCTTCTACAGTCAATTCTTCCTGTTCGCCTGACTCCAAATGCTTGAGCATGAGGGTGCCATTGTTCATCTCCGACTCACCCGCTATCGCAATGTAGGTGCAGGAGACATCTGTGGCGTACTTAAATTGCTTTTTCAGTTTGCCGGGTTCCGGATAAATATCTGCAGCGATACCTGCCTGCCTGATCTGACTCACGCACCGGAACGCATATTGATGAGAGGCGTCATCAAATGCAGCAAGCAGGATGACTGGGCCTGCCTGCACGTCTGATGGAAACATTCCTTTCGCCTCAAGGACATCATAGATCCGCTCTGCCCCAAATGAAATCCCGACACCCGATACATCCGGCCATCCAAATACACCCGTCAGATTATCATAACGTCCGCCACCACCGAGACTACCCATCTCGGCATCCACAGCCGTGACTTCAAATATGCAGCCTGTATAATAGCCCAGGCCGCGGGCTAATGTGATATCAAACTGTACTTTATTCTTCAAGGTCAACCCATTGAGAAAACTAAATACACGTTCCATCTCTTCAAGACTGCCGGAAACAGAAGCATCCGTACCAATCGCCGCACGAAGGGAGGCAATATCCTTATGCTTTAGCAAACCAAAAATGGTATCCTGTGCCGCTGATGAAATATTTCGCTCCGTCATTTCTTTACGCACCCCATCTTCACCAATCTTATCCAGCTTGTCTATGGCCATGGTCATTTCGATCCATTGCTCTCCGATACCGGCATACTGAGCAATACCTGAAAGCAACATCCTGTGATTGATGCGAATCACCACAGGAATACCTATTGCAGCAAAGACATCATCATATATCTGGATCAGTTCTGCTTCGTACGAAAGCGATTTGCTCCCTACTACATCCACATCACACTGATAAAACTCCTGGTACCTCCCCTTCTGTGGGCGATCCGCGCGCCAAACTGGCTGGATCTGATAGCGTTTGAATGGGAGCGAAATATCATTACGGTGCATCACCACATACCTTGCGAAAGGTACTGTGAGGTCATACCTCATCCCGCGCTTTGCGATCGAGGTGGTAAACTTATTACTGTCCTTGTTTTGATACGCCTGGTCATCTGCCTTGCCAAGGTAGTCCCCATTATTGAGCACCTTGAAAAGGAGCCTGTCTCCTTCTTCCCCGTATTTTCCGGTGAGGGTACTCAGGTTTTCGAGCACAGGAGTTTCAATAGGCACATAGCCGTAGACCTTGAAGACCTGCTCAATGATCCCAAACATCCACTTTCTGCGCGCGACTTCGATCGGGAGAAAATCTCTTGTACCCTTAGGTATGCCTACTTCCATGAAAATATTAATTTTTACGCTGTGGTGATTGTAAGACAGTGAGAAGGTAAGAAAGTAAGAGGTGTGGGTTAGGGTGTGCGTGTGATAACTCTAACTGCGTCTCTGCGTCTCTGCGCGCGATTCCTAGAAGACAGATGCAAACTGCTTCAGGAACCGTACATCATTCTCAAACAATAATCGGATATCATTGATCCTGTACTTGATCATCGCCTGGCGCTCAATCCCCATGCCACATGCGAATCCTGAGTACTTCGTCGAATCAATACCGCACGTCTCAAGGACGGCCGGATCCACCATGCCACATCCCATAATCTCGAGCCAGCCGGTACCTTTAGTGATGCGATACGCATGCTCATCCGCCAATCCATAGTACACATCCATCTCCGCACTTGGCTCCGTGAAGGGAAAATAAGAAGGACGCAACCTCGTCACGACATCCTTGCCATACATCGCCTGGGCAAATTGGTGGAGTGTCTGTTTCATGTCAGCGAAGGAAACAGCCTCGTCAATATATAGTACCTCGACCTGGTGAAACTGGCAATGCGATCTTGATGAGACTGTTTCATTGCGATACACGCGACCAGGAGCAATGATCCTGATTGGTGGCTTGCGTGTCGTCATGACCCTGGCCTGGACAGATGATGTATGGGTACGAAGCAACCATCCCGGAGGTGAGGCTACATAATACGTATCCTGCATATCCCTTGCCGGGTGATCTTCAGGCGTATTCATCGCTGTGAAGTTGTGCCAGTCATCCTCGATCTCCCGATCCTCAGCGACCTCAAAACCCATTCGTGAAAAGACATCAATGATCTCTTCCATCACGATACTCACCGGGTGACGACTGCCTATTGGAAACGGTGTCTCAGGTAAACTCAGATCCGGAATCTCCACATCGGCAGATTTGCCGCCAATCAATTCATCCTGAACCTTGTTGAAAAGCTCTTCTGCCTTCTGCTTAGCCTCATTGACGAGCTGTCCGAATTCCTTCTTCTGCTCATTGGGCACTTCGCGGATAGAAGCAGAGAGTGGCTTCAATATATTCTTACTTCCTAAAAACCGTATACGAAATGCTTCAAGGGCAGTAGTGTCTGCTATGCTTGCAGATTCAATCTCGGCAATAAGTGTCTTTAATTGTTCGAGTGGATTCATATTGTGAAAGTTGCTTGTACTGAGCGGAGTCGAAGTATCAGTTGTGAGTTGTGAGTGTTTAATTCGAATCGTGCCACACGTCTTCAGTCTGGCGTCTGAAATCTCTCGTCTTGAAGAAATCTCTGCCCTACCTTATCCATGATCGTCACAGCTATAGCCTGCAAAAGTAAGGAACTACGCGTACCCAAACTTAATGGCTAACTTTCCGGCTATGTCTTTGCGCCATCCGATCGCGGTTTTCTTCTGTATGGCTATGGCCGTGGCGTTGCTTTGGTCAAGGGCGCTCCTGGAGCTTTCGGCAGTAGGGCTGGCTGTGATCTCAGCAGTTGATATACAGATACAACCATTGAGGATCAGGTGGTTACTCACCCCAGGAGCGGTCAAGGCGAGTATAAAGGCAAGGCCATATATCTGGGTCTTTACCCTCTTTTTCTTCCTTTACCTGGTCAGCATAGTCTATTCCGGCAATGTCGGAGAATGGTGGTCCCTGACCCATCCCAAAATCGCCTTCCTGATCATTCCCCTGGCTTTTGGCATGCTGGACCCCTTCTCAAAGAAGGATTTTATGATCGTCATGCTAAGCATGGTGCTCTTGGCGGTATGGAGTTCGGTCTGGGTGCAGGTGGGCTATTATGAAAATTTTTATCTCTTCAATCAAAGCCTTGGCTTTGGTGGTTCCTTGCCAACCCCAACAAATCATATCCGTTACAGCGTGATCATCGCCCTTAGTATGGTCATTTGCCTTTCCTTTGCGATAGAAGACCAGCGATACAAGTATGCATGGGAGCGATGGGTGTATGGGATACTTGCCCTATACCTTTTCTATTTCCTGCATGTACTCTCTGTGCGTACTGGCCTGGCGCTAGGTTATGCGGGCATCTTGCTCCTTGTGGCATTCTATCTGCGACATCTCCATCGCTGGAAGCAGATAGCAATCATAGCGATGATGTTTCTCGCACCTGTCGTAGCCTACAAAACCATGCCCGGCTTCGAACAAAAAATCAACTATACCCTTTACGACTTTGAGAAATATAACCAAGGCGCAGGCGACCAGTATTCCGATTCTGAGCGCTGGCAATCATGGCATGCAGGCGTCGTGGTAGGTAATCATCATCCTTTTTTCGGCACCGGTACAGGGCACTTCAGGGAAGAGATGCTTTCATACTATAAGACCGAACTCAAGAAAGAAAACTTTGAGCGCCCGCACAATCAGTTTATCAATGTATTCGCCATGTTCGGACTATTCGGCCTTACAGTATTTCTTTTCATCCTTATCTATCCGATGACCAAAGGCATGTTCTGGAAATGGGCCTTAATGCCCACGCTCTTTATCATGCAGCTACTCTCCATGATTGTAGAGCATCCATTGGATACGACGGTGGGGACATCGCTGTTTTTGTTGATAAGCCTGGTTTGTCTGAGCTATCAATCCGTTCGTTTCGACTCCGGAACTCCGGTCGATTCCACTCCGCGATAACGGTTGTCTCGACTCCGTAATGCCGTTCGTTTCGAAACCGTAATTCCGTTCGTTTCGAAACCGCAATTCCGTTCGTTTCGGCTCCGCTCAACGACCGGGGTATCCACTCAGGAATTCACATGGGAAAAATTGTTGTTTCGGCTCCGCTCAACAACAATTTTTCCCCGATATTTGGGTGACCAGTAATTGAAAACAAGATGAAAGGGTACATGTATATCCTCGAATGTGCCAATAGAAAATACTACGTTGGTAGCACCCAGGACCTTAAAGGGCGAATCCGTCAGCATCAGGATGGAGGGGGAGCAAATTTTACAAGAAAATTCTTACCTGTTAGATTAGTCTACTTTGAAGAATTTGAACATGTGGAACAGGCCTTTATTCGCGAAAAACAAGTGCAGGGATGGAGCAGGCAGAAAAAAGAAGCACTCATGTACGGTGCACAAGATGATCTCCATGACCTTTCTATCTGTAGCAATAAAACTCATTCAAGATACAAGCCACCAGACAAGTAATTTTTAGCATAAAAATTACAGTGAATTATACTTGATGTTGAGCGGAGCCGAAACAACAAGTATAATTCACATGGCCATATTCCCCGGTCGTTGAGAACGGACTTGTGCTGAGCGGAGCCGAAGTAGCCGAAACGAACGGCACTGTTGAGCGCAGCCGAAACGAAAGGTTTCACCTATTTTTACCCCCCATGACCTTCGAAGAAAAACTAGAAAACCTCAACCCCAGCCAACGCCTCGCCGTAGACTCCATCGAAGGACCTGTCATGGTCATCGCTGGCCCGGGCACCGGCAAGACTGAAATCCTCTCCCTCCGCATCGGCAATATCATCAGGGAGACAGACACACCACCATCTGGTATCCTGTGCCTCACCTATACCGATGCCGCAGCCTCCGAGATGCGTCACCGCCTCATCGAATACATAGGCCCTGAAGCCTACAAGATCCAGGTCAGCACCTTCCATGGCTTCTGCAACCTGGTCATCCAGGAAAATCCGGGCATATTCCAACAGGCACGCGAACTGGAACCTATTTCAGAAATCGAGAGATTCAAACTCCTGCAAAAGCTGATCGATACCTTTGACGAACAACATCAGCTCAAACGATTCAAAGGTCTCACCTATTCGGACTGGAAGAGGTTGCATGAGCTTTTCATGACGATGAAAAAGGAAAACTGGAAACCTGATTTTATGTACCACCAGATCGATGAATATATCGAACGGATGCGGAATAGTGATGAATATATCTACAAGCGCAAATCAGGAGAAAATAAACCAGGTGATCTCAAGGTAAAAGAATTCAATGACAAAGTCCTGAGCAGGATGGAGGTTCTCAGAGCCGCCGTAAATGAATATGACCACTACAATGCATTGATGGCCGCCGAAGGCAAGTATGACTTTGAAGATATGCTTTTGTGGGTTGATAATGCATTTGCTGAAAACCCCGACCTGATAGCAAATTACCAGGAACGTTTCCTCTATGTACTTGTAGATGAGTTCCAGGACACCAATGGTATCCAGCTGGCGATCCTTCAAAAAATAATCGACCACGAATGGATCGATCGCCCAAACGTCTTTGTCGTCGGCGATGATGACCAGGCCATCTTCAGGTTCCAGGGCGCGAATGTTAAGAACCTACTTGACTTTCAGGAAAAATATCAACCTGCTATCATATTACTGGAGGAAAACTATCGAAGTTCCCAGCTCATCCTGGATTCAGCCAGAGTGATCATGAAACCGGTCAAAGAATCCGCGATTCAGACGCTCTTTGGCAAGGACAAAACCTTACTCGCCTCCGGAAAACATTCTACGCATGACAAGCCTGTGCATATCAATGCCTACCAAACACTCACGTATGAAAATGCGGATATCTTCCACCAACTCAGGCGATGGCATGAAGAAAAACATGAGGGCTCGTTTGCTGTATTGTATACTAAGCACGAACTCGGCAGGGAGTTGGGCCAGGCCCTCAAAGGTGCAGGCATCCCCTTCCAGATCGCAAAGACTGTAGACGCCTTAAACCATACATTGATCAGTCACCTGCTCGAAATCCTCACCTGCATCAATGAACTCAGTGAAGGCGCTAACAACAACGATGGAAGGCTCTATAGAATACTACATCTGCAATATCTTGATCCAAAGCCTTACGACTTACAGAAACTGATCCTTTCCTATACATCAAAGGACAGGAATGATAAGACATCACTCTATGGTTGGATCAGTGATCCTGCCAAGCTGGAGCCTCTTGCCTTGAGGGACAGGACATGGATGGAGGGTATAGCGAAATTGCTGGATGAAAGTATCACGGCCTATCATTCGATGACCCTGATGGCCTTTGTGGAGTGGGTCGCACATCGCTTTGGGCTGATGGACTGGATCCTGAAGCAGCCTGAGAAATTTACACATCTCTATGCGCTGAAGACCTTTTACACCTTCACTGATCTTGAAGCCGCCGGCAAAGCAAGTTTTAGAATACCTGACCTCCTCGAGATCTGCAACCTGATGAAACTTTATGACATCAGGCTTCCGATACAATCACTCGCGCCACCTCCAAAAGGAATCTTCCTTTCTACACTGCATAGTGCCAAAGGACTGGAATATGAAAAAGTAATCATCAAGAATGTCACTGAAAACGAATGGGAGAAGAAAAAAGCCTTTACCCAGATGTTTTCTCTCCCGGATAACCTGGTGAGGCAGGTGAATCTTTCGACCTCCATCGAAAATGGTGCGGATATCAATGACCAGGACAGGCGCAGGCTGCTATATGTTGGGATGACACGTGCCAAGTATGACCTCACCATGTCCTATGCCCGGAAGAAAGATGAAGGCAAAGACCTGGTGCCCAGTTTGTATCTAACCGAAATACAAAATGGCGATCCTGCAGTGATCACGCTCAAACCTGAAGTGGATGAGAATCTGCAGGCTGAATATCTTCTGCATGTCATGTCAGGAGAGCAACATGCAGACTTGTTGCTGGATGAGGCCGAGATTCACGATCGCGTGAAAAGTTTCGTCCTCAATGTATCCGCGCTCAACAAATACCTCGAGTGCCCGCTTGCTTTTTATTACGAAAAAATCCTGGTGATCCCTGCAGGTCAACAGGTGTATCTGATCTTTGGTACAGGCTTGCACGAAGCATTGCAGATGTTGTTTCGCAAAAAATATGAAGAGCGCGACCTTGCAGCCGGCAAGGAATACCTGCTCCGCATCTATGAGTTCTACATGGAGCGCAACAAGCACCGCCTGACGGCTAAAGAGTACGCGGATACATTGACGTATGGTAAAATGGTCCTCGATAAATACTATGATCAATATAGCCCTACATGGTCAGAAGATATCCGCTATGACACCGAATACAGGATCAGGGATATCCATATCCAGGGCGTCCCCGTCACCGGTTTTATAGACCGCATCGACAAGAAGGACCATTCGATCATTGTCTATGATTACAAATCAGGTAAGACAGATAAGTTCAGGGAAAAACTAAAGGCACCAGATGACGTATCTATAGGTGGCGACTACTGGCGACAGATGGTCTTCTATGACCTCATGCTCAGCCAGGATCCTAAATATCATACCCACATGGATCAGGGATGGCTCCAGGCGCTCGAACCTGAAAAGGACGGCAGCTTCAGGCAACACAAAGTCATGGTCACCGATGCCGACCGGGATTATGTCACACGACAGATCGTCGATACGTATCAAAAGATCCAGAACATGGAATTTACCAAGGGCTGCGGCAAATGCCAGTGGTGCGAGATGCACGGCATCGTAGCCTCATCCCCTGATGAGCCCGAATCCGAATCATAAATGGTTGAAATGAATGACCGGCGGGCCGGTCATTCATTTCAACAAACCGATCGTTTAAGTGGCGCCTTCTGCGCCATCCCGCCAGTTGGGCGGGATCTCCTTGACTTGAATGCCATATCGACAATCTGTCGGCCAAAAATGTAATACCTGTGCAAAGTCGTCTCCTGACGACAGGTAACCAACAACATACGTGCCTTGCGCCTCTTCAGCCTTTCCGCCCTTCCGCCTCGGTTGCTGAGCTGCGCCGCACTGAGCGGGAGCACGAGGTAGGGCATTAGGTAGTCGAAGTGTAGCACATGGCTGAGCGCAAGCAGGTCGAAGCATCGCCCATTTTTCAATGCCCTCAAGCATCGAAAGATTAGTATTTTGCATGTGATGAACAAAGCCCAACCTATCACCATCCTCACCGAGTACGATATCACCCTGTTCCAGGGCGGTAACCATTGCAGGCTGTACGAGAAACTAGGCTCCCACCTTGCTGAAGTAGACGGCGTCAAGGGGGTCACCTTTGCAGTCTATGCTCCGGCTGCAAGTAAAGTATCCGTCATTGGCAATTTCAACCAATGGAAAGCCGGATCGCATGACCTCTATCCCCGGTGGGACAACTCTGGTGTTTGGGAAGGATTCATCCCGGGTCTCGAGCCCGGCACCCTCTACAAATATGCCATTGCATCACATTCCGGATTTAAAGGCATCAAAGCAGATCCTTACGGCAGATTGCATGAGCATCCACCCATGACGGCCTCTGTCATCTGGGAAGATCACTATCAATGGAACGATGAGGAATGGATGGCCAATCGGCATCATCGCAACAAACTGGGCGCACCGATCTCCACCTATGAAATGCACCTGGCTTCCTGGCGCAAAAAAGATGACGGTACTCCGCTCACCTATCGCGAGATGGCCGCCGAACTGCCGGAATACCTCAACGAAATGGGCTTTACGCATGTAGAGTTTATGCCCGTGATGGAGCATCCCTATGATCCTTCATGGGGATACCAGATCACCGGTTTTTTTGCCCCTACTAGCCGCTTTGGTACACCTGATGATTTCAAGTATCTCATAGACCGCCTGCATCATCACAACATAGGAGTGATCCTCGATTGGGTGCCATCACATTTTCCAACTGATGGACACGGACTTGGATTTTTTGATGGCAGTCACGTCTATGAGCATCCGGATCCTCGCAAGGGATTTCACCAGGACTGGCAGAGCCTCATCTTCAATTATGGCCGCAATGAAGTCAAGGCATTCCTGATCAGCAACGCGCTGTTTTGGATTGATGAGTTTCATGCCGATGGACTGCGCGTAGATGCGGTGGCATCGATGGTCTATCTTGATTACTCCCGCAAAGAAGGTGAATGGGAACCTAATAAATTTGGCGGCAGGGAATACCTGGAAGCCATTGAATTTATCAAGTCGATGAATGAAACGGTGTACAGGTATCATCCGGACATCATCACCATCGCAGAGGAGTCAACAGATTTTCCGCTGGTTTCCCATCCAACGTATGCAGGAGGCCTTGGCTTCGGAATGAAATGGATGATGGGTTGGATGCATGACACCCTTGGATATTTCAAGCAGGACCCATTGTATCGCAAGCATCATCACAACCAGATTACTTTTAGCCTCATCTATCAATACTCTGAAAACTATGTGCTGCCTTTCTCACATGATGAAGTAGTGCATGGCAAAGGCACATTGCTAAGTCGTATGCCGGGTGTGGGTAAAGATCAGTTTGCCAACATACGCCTCATGCTTGGCTATATGTACACTCATCCAGGCGCAAAACTCTTGTTTATGGGTGGTGAGTTTGGCCAGCGCAGTGAATGGAATTTTGCAGGCCAGCTGGATTGGGGAAATCTTGGTTTTGAATCCCATGCGGGGATACAGGCATGGACAAAAGCCATGAACCATATGTATCAGCATGAACGGGCATTGCATGAGTGTTGCACAAAACCTGGAGGATTCCAATGGGTCCGTGTGGATGATTATACACAGAGTGTGCTTGCCTATGAGCGGATTGGCTTAAATCCGGATAAAAAGGTGCTGGTGATCCTCAATATGACTCCTGTAGATCGCCCACAATACCGCATCGGAACTGAAGAACATGGTGAGTGGACGCTGCTTGATCATTCAGACAAAGCAGCCTACTGGGGTCAGGACAGAGTAGTCCCTGAGAAGGTTGTGATAGAAGAAATTCCCTGGGAACACAAATCTAATTCAATGGAGTTTAGTCTCCCCGGGCTGACGGTTGTGATATACAAATGGGTTAAAGGCAAGGAGCAAGGGGCAAGGAGCAAGGAGAAACAAAAGAAAAATTCTCCCACCTCGAAGCGTCGTGCTGCGCCTGTCGAAGGGGGGGCCGGTGGGTTGAGAGCAGATAAATCAATCGCGAAGGCAAAGAAAAAAGTTTCAGAAACTAAACTTTCTAAACCCTCTAAACTTTCTAAACAAAAGGATGCGGGAAAGCCAAAGGCTGAAGCAAAGGAGAAAGTTTCATTAACTAAACTTTCTAAACCCTCTAAACTTTCTAAACAAAAGGATGCGGGCAAGCCAAAAGTTGCAGTAAAAACCCCCGCAAAGAAAGTCAGTGCGTCTACTGTCAAAAAAACTGCAGCAAAAGTGACTAAGAAAAAAGCTGCTATAAAACCTGCGGCCCGTAAGGGAAAAAGTAAATAGCCCTATCAATCCCAGCAAGTTTATCAGCAGGACTATTCATAAGTTTGCTTTTGAAGAGTATTGCATGATGCGGATCACTCTGCTTGTTCCTGCATCAGTCTTAATTCGACCTTGTACCACCCTCTCATGATCGTAAAGATGATGATAAATAGCACCACAAAAATACTCAGCAAAAACCAAGGGACGTCCATATGTAGCATGCCCATCGTGATGACCATGATCATCGCACCGGCAATGACAAGCAGTGGTTGTAACACCCGCTTTGCGTGATGATAAGCCGGCGGATACTCAAGGAAAAGGCTGATCGCCGAGATACTCCATAGAAATACAGCAACCCCTGCACCAAAAAGAAAACGGGAAATCAAATTGATATGCGTTTCCTCCGGCATCAATCCTGCAATGACACCCGGGAAACTCGCCCCGGTCATCCCCAATGAAGCGAGTGTGGGGAGGAACAACAACAATAACAATTGTCCTTTAATGAACCCTTGCTTGTTTTCACGGTCTGCGATCAACGCAAAGAATATCCACCACAGGCTAAATACAACCAGGATACCTAATCCGAAACTGATCCATACCATCATATTGACAAAAGGCAATTTTCCTGTTCCCCCTATCACTCCAAGTATGGCTTCGCCGAAAACAATGATGGTCAGCAAACCCAGCCTTTCCATCATACTCCTGGACAGTGAAAAATCATTACTGTCAGCCTGAAAGCGACGGGCGCCAAAAAAAGGTGGGAGAAAATTGAGCACCAGGGTGATTCCAAAAAGTACTCGCTGGAAAGGAGGTGGAACAAATAATGTCGCGAGCATAGCTATCAAAGCACCGATATAACATAAAGTATATGGTAAATTAAGCTTACGATGGAGCTTATCATAGATGCCAACACTCCACCAGAGATAGGTGATAAATCCCTCCAGCACGGCAAGGGCAATCGTACCTCTAAAAATCAAACTTTCGGGTGGACTATCAAGTGTCACCGCAAGCGCGGCCACCGCCATCATCTGCCACAGCGTCATAAAGCGTGTGCGTATGCCGGGAGATCCATGCAGATCATGATACAGGCTTCCATTGACCCATCCCCAGAAAATCATGACAAACAAGTATAGATAATCCCCAAGTCCTTCCCATCCGGGATGCGCAGCAAGTCGATGTGTGGCTTTTGAAATCACAATCACATAGACCAGGTCATAAAACAACTCCAGCCAGCTAATCCTGCGTTCCTCGATAAGCTTCGAAAATTTTCGTGGTGGCCCCCACCATATACTGACGGTCTTTGGAATCATATGGAATCAGTGATTTCTCAGTGTAATATACAACCTGTGCACGACAGATATCCTTGAAAGGATGTTTGTATATTGGGCCGTGCTAAATATAAAAAACGATTCAAGTGAAAAATACGATCCTACTCTTTGCCCTCCTTTCTGTAGTGGCATTACCTTTTTGCAGCACCTCTAAAAAGGCCGTAGGTGGCAAAGGAATAGAAGAACCAAGAGTGTCCTACGTCACCGATGTATCACCTATCCTGCAAGACAGGTGTGCACCCTGCCATTTCCCTGGGGGTAAGCGCAGATTCCTTGACACCTATACTGCGGTATCAGACAATATCGATGAAATCCTCTACAGGGTACAACTGCCTGTAGATAGTGTTGGCTTTATGCCATTCAAGAGCAAGAAGGCACCGCTGAGTGACAGCCTGATCCAGGTCCTCAAACTCTGGAAGGCCCAAAGCATGCCCAACTAATCAACCAATATCACACGTATACCTCCTGCCATCCGCACACACACGTCTCACGTTCTCACGTTCTTACGATCTCACGATCTCAGATTCCAATTATGACACTACCGTCCAGTAGAATCACCACCCTGGTCTTCATCCTGATGACCGCCTGCACGGAAGCCTTCGCCCAACTCCAGGTCAGCCAGGAACCTCATCACCATCCGGTGATCGTCAATGAATATCTGCGCCTGCTGGATGTATGGATCGATCCGGGAGATACCTCAAAATTTCATGTGCATTCCACCCCTTCACTTTTCGTCCACCTGACCAACACTAATATCAGCACCCAGATCAAGAGCGAAGCCTGGATCCAGGAAAAAAACGTGGTCGGTAAGACATGGTACAGGGCATTTAAACCGGATATCCTGTTTCACCGGGTAGCTAATAATGATACAACAGCTATGCATGTGATCGACATGGAACTCCTCTCTGCCTTTAATGGTAATCCCGCCATCAGCAATAGCCCATTACCTTATCCCGTGTTTCTGAGCAATGAAAAAGCATTTGTCTATCAGTTGGATAACACCCAGGTGGATGGTCTCAACATTTCCGGAAGGGGGCCAATCGTTGCTGTCTTGGTATCCGGTGGGCCTGTAGCTGTAGAAAATCTTTTTGCCGGCGGATCTTCTGAAATCAGTTCCGGACAGTTCATCTATCTTGAACCTGGTGGCTCTTTTCATTTTAAATCCAAGGTCAAGGACGACCTGAAGATGATCCTCTTCGAAGTAAAATAGACCTGGCAATAACGTCTCCGCATTTCCGATATCGTCAATACCTAATAATATCAAATGACAACGATCCAAGCTATCATCATAGCCATCATCGAAGGGATCACCGAATTCCTCCCAGTATCTTCTACCGGTCACATGATCCTGGCCTCCACGATCATGGGGATCAATGAAGATGCCTTTGTCAAGACCTTTGAGATCTCCATCCAGCTCGGGGCTATCATGGCCATCGTCATGATGTACTTCAAGCGGTTTTTTCAGGGGCTGACCATTTATTTCAAGCTTGCCGTGGCGTTTCTTCCTACCGCGATCATTGGCTTCCTGGCTTATGATTTTATAAAGATGTACTTGTTTAATCCCATTGTCGTCGCGACATCACTGATCGTTGGTGGTATCATCCTAATCCTGATCGACAAGAAAGTAGCGGCGCAGGAAAGCAAGACCGATGTGCTCGAAAACATCGACTACAAGCACGCCTTCTTTATCGGGCTCATCCAATGCTTTGCCATGATACCTGGTGTATCAAGAGCTGCTGCCACTATTATTGGCGGAGTGTTCAATGGGTTGGATAAAAAGCAGGCAACCGAGTTTTCATTCCTGCTCGCTGTGCCTACTATGTTTGCCGCTACAGGATATGACCTGTTGAAAACACCGATAGTATTTACCAAAAATGAATTTATCCTGCTAGGCCTTGGCCTGGTGATCGCATTTATCACCGCTTGGCTCGCCGTCAAGGTATTCCTGAAAATTGTTGAACAATACGGCTTCAAACATTTCGGATACTACAGGATCATCATTGGTATCGTCTTCCTGATCTGGATGAACAAAGTGGTTTTATAAAACAAGAAAATATTGCGGTAACTTTCTACAGCCCGAAATCACTCGTTATGACCAACATCTCCTTCTCCCAAAAACTACGCTACAGGTTTGACAACCTGATGAGCAAAGGCCCGATTGCCATGATTTCACTACTGGCCATCCTGTCCACCCTCGTCGTGGCTGTGGCAGGCGCAGTCCTCTGGCTTTTCCATATCTCCCCAGAGGGCGAAGAACCCATGAACTTTGTGGAAGGAGCATGGCAAAGTCTCATGCGCACGCTCGACTCCGGCACGATGGGCGGCGATGCAGGATGGGGCTTTAGGATCGTAGCCTTCCTGGTGACCCTCGGCGGTATCTTTATCATCTCCACGCTGATCGGTGTGCTGGGCAGCGGTATCGAAAGCAAGCTCGACGAACTCCGCAAAGGAAAAAGCTTCGTCATCGAAAAAAACCACACGCTGATCCTCGGGTGGTCTTCGAAGATATTTACCATAATCTCTGAGCTGGTCATCGCCAATGAGAACACAAAGAAGCCACGCATCGTCATCCTGGCCGATATGGACAAGGTAGAGATGGAAGATGCCATCCATGGTAATGTCCCCAACCTGCGAAATACAAAGATCATCTGCCGCAAAGGCAACCCCAATGATATGGTCGATCTCGAGATCGTCAATCCGCAGGAAACCAAATCTATCATCGTCCTGGCCCCTGAGGACGGACATGCTGATCCACTCACCATCAAGACTATCCTCGCCATCACAAACAATCCAGACCGGCGTACTACTCCCTATCATATCGTAGCAGAAATCAGGGACAGGAAAAATCTCGAAGTCGCCAGGATGGTCGGCAAGGATGAAGTAGAACTCATCTTTACAGACGATGTGATCGGTAAGATCATGCTACAGACCTCACGCCAGAGCGGCTTGAGTATCGTATATACCGAGCTCCTGGATTTTGACGGAGCAGAGATCTACTTTACCGAACAAAAAGAATTGATCAGCCAGACCTATGGCCAATCCATCTTCGCCTTTGAAGATTCAGCCGTCATAGGCCTCCAGTATGCCGATGGCAGGGTCAAGATAAATCCATCGATGGATTATAAACTGCAGTCAGGTGATAAAATCATCGCGATAAGCCAGGACGATGACACCATGGTCCTCTCAGGAAAGAAAGATCACGCGATCAACGAAAGTGCAATCGTCTCTAATGATTCAACACAGGTCGTGCCTGAACGTATATTGATCCTCGGTTGGAATCAGCGTGGCCTGATCATCATCAGGGAGATGGACAAATATGTAGGTCCGGGTTCGTATATCAAGGTGGTATCCTCCTTTGATCAGGATAGAGAAAACCTGCTCGCGCTGGCAGGCACCTTACAAAATATCAAACTGGAATTCCAGCATGATGATACCAATGCCCGTGAGGTTATCGATGCTTTGGATATCACGTCATTCAACAGTGTACAATTGTTATGCTACAAGGAAGAAATGGATGTGCAGGAAGCGGATGCACAGACCCTGATCGCACTGCTCCATATCCGCAGGATCCTGGAGGAGACCGGGACGGATATGAAAATTGTCAGTGAGATGCTCGATATGCGCAACCGTGAACTGGCCGAAGTGACCAAGGCGGACGATTTTATTGTCAGTGACAAGCTCATCAGTCTTCTCATCTCCCAGGTATCTGAAAACAAATACCTCATGCCTGTCTTCGAAGATCTCTTTGCCGCAGATGGCAGTGAGATCTATCTCAAGCCCATCAAGGACTATATCACTCCGGGCGTGAGTGTGGATTTCTATACCATCCTGGAGAGCGCACGGAGGAGAGGTCACACAGCTATCGGGTACAGGATAATTGCTGCTGCTCACGACAAGAATAAGTCCTACGGCATCGTCGTCAATCCTGTCAAGTCAAAGACTATCACGTTCTCTCCATCGGACGAACTGATCGTCCTCGCTGACGACTAAAAAAAGCAGAATGGTGAAAGGTTCACCAACACCAAAAAAGAAAAACATCGATTCGGCCTGCGGAAAATTAAAGCTGAAAGCAGGAGCTAATATCGGATCAAATCAATATGAAACGCTATCTTAACTTAGAACAGGTACTAAATTTTAATTATTAGTTTGTATTACAATATTTTTTATATATGCAATTTTTAATATATGACAAAATTTACACAATTTCATATTATTTATTTAGAATGTAATTATTATTTCCATACTTTTATAAATGATAGCAGTAAAAATTGAACTGAGATATTTTAAGGTATAGTGTTGTGGTCTTGACTCCGGGCTTTTAATCAAATTTGTTTACGTACAGCCAAGATGGCCCTAATTGGCCTTTAGTTTTATCAAATTACTTCGCAAAATTTAGAGAAAAACAGCTTTTCACTTTGAATAGGATACGATAGAATTCACTAATTCAGAGCTGAAAGACTGGTCCTTGGGACAAGGATCTTTAACGGTTGCGTGTATATATTTTTAACATTTAAAATTTACTAACATGAAAACATTTTTCAGATCACTCCGTAAAAAAAGCACATTGCCTATTTCTTTACTATTTATAGCAATTTCTATTGCTATGATATCCCAATCAATATTGAGCTGCAAAGATGAAGCAATCACTCTTCAAAACGACAAAGACCAAATCATTTCGTCCAGAGGGGGCGAAGAAGGTGATCTTTCTACATCGGATGTACTCAAGTTATTGGGAACTGCCTGCGTACCAGGCTCAATCAATATTGGAGTTGGTTGCAATGATGTCGAATACACAGATACAGCAGCAGTCTCCCTTCCAGGATACTCTGGTTGTACGTTTACAGTTGTCTATCATTACTACTTATGCACCGCCGGATCAACCTTAACAGATTTTACAATGGGCGATTTTCAAATACTATCCCACAATTGCTCTGCGTTCACAGCCGCTTTAGGAGGTGCTTTGACTTCCGGGGGATCTACCCTCACTAATTTTGTTGAAAGTTTTGAATTATCGATTTATAATGCATTGCAAACACAGATAATTGCTCAATACGTTCCAGTTGGCAGCAATTATCAATGTCTGCATGGTGTCTTCTTCAATATACTATTTATCAAGGCAAGTTGCTATAAGAGATGCTTTTTCACCTTGGGTAACGGAGCACAAACTTATGTTAAGGTTGCGTGTGGCGCTGATTGCTGTGAAAGACATACTCGAGTATGCCGTGATGCAAATAACGCACTCGTATCTGAAACCTATTATATTCACCCTAGCGAGCCATATTGCCAAGATCCACCAAATTTTGAAGGAAACCCTGTGTTGAGTAGATGCGATCGAGAAACATCTTGCCAGTACAAATGCCTTGAGGATTAGAAGCAGGGTAGTTTGAGTATTTTCGTCTAAAGGGAGTCAAGAATCTATCACTCTGATTAAGTTTTTGATTCCCTTTTTAGATATTAGTAAACAGCTATTTTAATCTAAATATGAAATCAACAATTATACTATCAATTTTTTGCTTTTGCACAATTGGGATTCTACGCTCTCAACCTGAACCCATTAAAATCCAGTTCGTAGAAGCACAGCCAATTTGGGAGCATTTAATGTGGGATTCCACATTCTATTCTATTGGCAATCAGCCAGGGCTCAACAAATACACCACGGTTGTACCAAGAGAATGTTACCGATTTAACAACGACCTATTTCTTACAAGTTTTTGTCAGAACTTTAACGGAGAGATTTATGGATATGTATTCGAAAAGCTAGATGCCAACAGTGGCCAAACGTTATGGCAATCTTTCAATACCTATTACAACAATGGCTTACAGGATTTTTATAAAAACCTTTATTTGAGGAGTGATGGAAAGCTAGAAATGATAGGAATAAAGCATCACGGTCCTTACATTGATTCTATTCCAGCATTTTGGAATACAGGCGGTGGCAAATCTAATTACATTCGAAAAATATTTGATTATGTAAATGGCAATCTATTAGAAACCATAGTTGGCGAGGACAGTATCAGTAATATCGTGCCTCAATACATGAATTTTTACCCAGTAATATTTGATTCCTCATATTTGGCTATCAATTTAACCGGCGAATCATCCAATGGGCAAATTACATATGGTTATAAGTTTTATGGCCTGAACTCACAAAATACACTAATAGATACCTTACCTATTGCGAATATTCTGTATGAAACTAATGACCAGGTAGGGTTGTTTTCATATGGCCAACCACAAATGACAGAAAGAATAAATGATTCAACACTTGTGGGACTAGTTTTCCAAGACAAATCACATCCCGGAAGCACAAGGGCCCAATTGTTGTGGATGGATATTAAAGATATAAATAATATCCAGGTTACCAGGAGGCTAAACATAGAAACTTTGATTCCGGGCCAAGAACAGAGTTTTCTTTATTTTACATATAAGGTGGTCAATAATAGAATCTATATTTCTCAGCCTTACAAAGATAACACCTTAAATGAGTACACCTCATTTTTACTTTGTTTTGATGAAAACGGTAACGTGCTACACAATATCCAAAGAAGTAAAATAGATACCACTATATATCAAAGCCTTAATTTAATATATAGCTCATCAACCTATGATTATTTAGCCGCATCACCTTCAAAGACGGGTAGAAAGGGCTTTGATATTTTAAAACTGAATATTGATGCTGACACATTGCAGTTTATATCTTCCATAACATCGGCTAATTTAGATGAGAACTTTGCCTTGCAGATGGAAGTAAATAATTTGTATGATGATGGTCTATTTGTTATTGGAGCATATACAAAGAAGGAAGGTCCAGTGTTAAATACCGCTGTTAAGTACTATTGTTTTGATGGAAAAGATCTGGGAATGGAGGTTGTTACAGCGACTAATAATATTCATTACGACGATGGTATTTCCCTATATCCAAATCCTTCTACTGGCTTCATTACGATTAGGTTTCCAACTATTTTTGCAGGACAAATCAATGTCTATGATAATGCTGGCAAGCAAGTAGAAAGTTATCTTGTTGATAAAACTGATCATTTTGAGCTAAATGCTGAAAACTATCCTTCAGGAATTTATCATTCAATCATTTTGAATAAAGCGTCGACCCGCATTCCTATTGTTAAATCATTTGTAATTACAAAATAGTTATAGCTTAATAGCATTTAGATTGATCTTCCTGAAATAGTATGTCACATCAAATGGTTACATGATGGCAAATACAATACAAATACAAGAAAAAGGCCCCCAATAATCCAAACCCCCTTTACCCAATACCAGCCAATAGAATGGAAAATATTGTCATAACATATAAACACTATCAACCCATCAACCCATCCTTCGACTGGTTCGACCTGCTTGCTCTCATCCCTGTGCTATACTTCGGCTGCGCTCAGCACGGCGCAGCTCACCAACCGTCCGCTCAGTACAAGCAACCTATAAGCTTATAAGCCTAAAATCCCATAAGCCAATTACCTCCTCTACATTTTAACCACCTGCATCACCTTCCGCTGACCATCTGCCATGATATGGAATAGATACATGCCTTGCGGAAACAGCATTGTAAATGGAATGGATTGAACTTGCTGATAAGTGACGAGTTCCAATTGCCTGCCATAGACATCCGTAATTTCCATTTGTACATGTTCACGAACTGCGCCCAAATCAATGAGGACATCTCCCTCTGTTGGATTGGGATATAGCCTGATGCCCGATTGAGCATTTGGCTCATTAGAAGACACCAGGACGAGTTCTACACAGGCCGAGGTATCAATACAAGCATTACGTGTCAGGATGACGGCGTATGACCCACTCTTTGAAGGAAAATAAGATTGTTCAACTGCCCCAGGGATCAATGTATTCGTTGTACAATCCATCCATTGATATGCGGCGCTATCCTCCTGGGCCGACAGGTAATCATCATTGATCGTAATGCTATTGTCAGGACCAAGTATCAACAGATCGAGGGTGATCACACTGTCACATCCGGCAGCATTTGGTACAACAAAGGTATAGGTGCCGGATTCATCAAACGTTTGCTCTCCATCCGGTGTGGTATACGCAAAACAGGTCTCCACCTCTTCAGACCCTGCGGAGGAATGAATGATCGTCAGATGGATATCAACTATACTGTCACACCCATTTATACCTGTGTATACCTGGGTATAGTCTCCGGATGCAGTCAACACCCCACCAGGAGTTACAAGACTGTCACAAGCTGTTTCTGTGCGTTCAGTTTCTGATTGTTGGATGATGGTTAGTTCAAGCAAGATGACACTGTCACACCCATGCACGTCTGGCATGGTGTATAAAAAAAAGCCGGAGGATGTATAGACATTGCCCAATGGATCTTCATATCGGTCACACTCCGTCCGTGTATCCGTAGTTTCACTGCTGTGGTAGATGGTAATATGATAAAAGACCAGGCTGTCACATCCATCTGCATTGGTCAGGGATTCCATGTATTCACCTGATTGCGTCCAGGTATGCTGTCCATCGGGTGTGGTATAACTATTACAGCCTGAAGCAGTGATATCCGTTTCATCATGCACATTGATGGTCAGGACCACCGTGATGATGCTATCACATCCAATAACAGAGGTGAGCGTATCCAAATAGGTACCTGTGGATGTCCAGACCAACTCCCCGTCAGGAGATAGCATGCTGTCACAGGCCGTAGCCTCGAAAAATGAATAAACCGCGGGACAAATATTGATGCTGGCCAAGAAATAATCATCCGCGCCATTGGAACTCAGGGCAAAGACATCACCTGTTGGATCACTATCAATCACTTGTGTCAATGATCCGGCGAGGTAATAGCGTGTTGTTTCAAAATGGGCTATGGCGGAGGCAGCATCCGATCCCACTCCACTGATTTGATCCATTCTGTCAAAGTCACCATTGGGCTTCAACGAAAGCACGAAAATATCCTCCTCACTGGTAGCCTGGGCATAGGAATCAGCAGTCCCGGAATAGAAATCCGCATACCCTTTAAAATGGCCAGTGACCAGGATATTGCCCAGGTAATCAGCGCTGATATCAATGCCCTTATCGTTATCCTCCCCACCAAAACTTCGGGCCCAAACATAGGTGCCGGAAGGAGAGAGTTTGAGGACATAACCATCATCTCCTCCGTTTGAACCGAGGAAGGCAGTAAAGGTGCTTGGATTGAAATCCACATTTCCCCTAAACATCCCGGTCAGGAGAATATTGCCGGAAGCATCCATGTATATGCCATTGACTTCATCATTTTCATTTCCTCCGATCCGTAATGCACGGATATAGTCTCCCTGGCCGTTGTATGTAGCTACAAAAATATCTTCCAATCCCTGTGCAGTCAAGGTGGCTTCATCAGGCTTGGGGTTGAAGTCAACCGATTCCGTAAAATGACCAGCCACCCATACATTACCTGTCAGCGTCAGGGTCACCCCGCGACCGACATCTGCACCAGGTCCTCCAATACCATGCACCCAAATCAGTTGACCTTCCGGTGTATACTTGGCCAGGAAAATATCTTCCTGTCCAATACTGGTAAGGGATGACACACCACTTGTTGGATCGAAATCTGCTGTTTCCTCAAAATGCCCGGTTACAAAAATATTGTTCGAGGCATCTGTCTTCCCTGAACGGATTTCATTGAATCCATCTCCGGTAATCTGAATCGCCCAGAGGAAATCACCGTTTTGATCCAGCTTAGTGATAAATGCATCACCATTTTCTCCCGCAGATAACGGAAATACATTCGGGCCCGGATCAAAATCAGCTGTTTCGTGGAATGAACCAGACACGATTATATTCCCTTCCCGATCCATGGCAATACTATTGACATGGTCCTCTCCTGGACCTCCGATTCGGGTGGCCCATAGCACATCACCCGAAGGTGAAGTTTTGGAAATAAAAATATCATCGCCACCTACTGCATTCAAAATATGCAAATCCATGTCCGGATCAAAATCAACAGCACTTTGAAAGTTGCCGGTCAGGAAAACATTTCCTTTAGTATCCGTGACCATATCCGTCACAGCACTTGATCCGGCAGCTCCGGTACTATACGCCCAGTCTAGAGTATGCGCAGAATGTAGCGGATTTCCCGTTGCATTTTTACGGGCAAAAATTTCAGTATCCGAAAAACGGCTATCGGTCCATGCAGTCATCACCAGCAAATTCTCTATACAGACTGTTGCATTCCCCGAAAATCCCGCTTCGGCCGAAAGTTGCCTGCGTGGCGTCCATGTATTACCTCCATCCGTTGTGAATCGTGACTCCACTTCCCAATTCGTAGCGATATCAGAGAGCTCATGCCAGGCCAAAAAGGCAAATGCACCTTCCATGGCAATCTTTGGGTTTAATGACTCTCGTGGTGTATTGGTCAGCCGGATGTCTTCTGACCAGGTATCTCCATTGTCAACCGAACGAAGGCCAAAAATCTCCGCATTGCCCTCACGCAGATCTGACCATACAATGATGATCGTTTTACCTGAGGCTACAGCGGATGGAAAATTTGATTTAAACGAATTATTGGTCAGGCGCCGATCGGGATCCCAGGTCTGGCCACTGTCTGTCGAACGCTTGTAATAGATCTCATCATTCCCATTCCGATCGTCCTGCCATACTACATGCACATCTTTATCAATTGCGGTAACCGATGCGTCGATGGAACTTCCGATATTGTTTGTCATTCGTATCCGATCCCCCCAACTCTGACCAGCATTGAGTGAACGGCAATAGTATATTTCACCTTCTTCAAAACGGTTGTCTGTCCAGACAAGATGTACTAAGGGACCTGATACAGATATGCTGGGAAAACTGGAATCATGCGGATCACTGGTGATGCGTGTTTCAGTAGACCATGTAGTACCCCCATCAGTAGATTTTCGATAATAGATATCATCATTTCCGGTGCGCCGGTCTGTCCATGCGACATGCACTTCATTATTCCAGACTGCAATCGCGGGATATCCTGAAAAACTTCCATCATCCGGAGTGAGTGGTACTGCCATTTGCCATGATGTACCGCCATCGATAGATCGTTGGTAATAGACTTCACCTTCAATACCCTTTTCGGCAGTATATACCATATGGACAACGTCTCCATTAGCTGCCATGACATTGGCATTATTGTAGGAAGTGTAGGACTTACCTGTGGCATTAGTGATCCTGGCCTCCGGAGTGAATTGGGCCGATAACCCCAGGGGCAGTAGCAGTAGCAGTGTAAACGTGGTCGGTTTCATGTGGTCACCTTAGTTTTAATATACAAAAGACATACAATATGTAAATCCTTCTCTGTGAAAAGGAATAGGAGGGCGTTATGGTTTTCCGCGGGCTCATTAATCCCATGCGGAGGGGGTGGCAATCAGATCAATCTCTTTCGCGGCTAGCACTCAGCCTGATCACACGAAATAAATATACAGAATATTCTGCTTTTGGAGGGTATCCTGGCTTCGTTATTTTGTGAGATGGTAATGAATACTAATATGTTCTAAATGTCTGGCCTGACCATTTTCTGATTGGCATTCTATAACCATATCATTAGAGGACTCTAAGTCCAAGCAACCTATAAATCCATATACGTATTAACCTATAAACAAAAAAAGCCGGGCATCGTTCGACTCCCTGTTTTAATCCATCAACAATAGTTTCTTCGTGACGGTATGATCACCTGTAATGATCCTCACCTCATACAATCCTTGTGTCAATTCGCCAACATTGACTTCCAGGTTGTGCGTTCCCGATTGAAGCCACTGCTTCGGTATGAATATGACTTCTTTCCCTGTGAGATCGTAGATGGAGATTGTTACGTTTGTGGATAGCTTTAAGTCAAGTGCAATCGTTATAGCACTGCTAGCTGGATTCGGATAAATAGTTGCAGAACCTTCTGTCACCTTTACCTCTGCAGTCCCAGAAATATCATCGGGCGTCATCACGAGGATCAGGCTATTGCCTTCGTCTGAACTGATATATACTTTTCCATCTTCATCGGTAGCAATGCCGACAGGCCTGCCCCAAAACACAGGATTGACCGTATCCGTAATAAACCCGGAGCAAAAATCTGAAACATAGTCTACAGTGGTATCCTGAGCGGAAGACAAATGGCCATATATGACTTTATAGCCACGGTAATCATTCGGATTGCTTGTATTCCATGAACCTCTTAACGCCGAGAGAAACCCATACTGTAGTTCCTCTCCGAAACTTGCATCAAGGAAATGAAGAGCCATAGGAGCCGAGTGAGCACGTATCAGTGCTGCAGGTGGTACTAGTGTTGCAACTTTTGCAGAATCTGTTGCGGTAATAGGCAGGAGGGATTGGTATTCGCTGTTATTAAAATCAAACCAGGTTCCATTGCCGTATGCAAACGGATGACCGTAGAATCCATTTTCGCGAACGATATCGATCCATTCCGGAGGCACCTCATTTCCTTGATAATCGCTCCCGTTATTGTTTGCCCACAATTGGTTCGTAACAGGATGCAAGTCCATGCCTACCGCGTTGCGGATGCCTGTTGCAATTATTCTCCTATTGGTCCCATCTTCATCGTACTGTTCAATAATCGCACGGTCAGTTTCACGGCACACGTTGCAGGACGATCCTACAGAGACGAACAACTTTTGATTTTGCGCATCAAAAACCATCGTCCTCGTGCTGTGTCCTCCGGTTTCATTATTAGCAATATTGCTGATAAAAACTTCCTTCGTTTCATATATACCATCAGCGTCCTGGTCCGTACATTTCCATATACGAGTGGGCTCTGATACATACATTGCACCCTTATAAAACTTGACATCATGATTTCCGGAAAAACCGGTTGCTGCCGGAATCATTGCATCTGCAACACCATCCTTGTCTGCATCAGGCATGGCAAAGACAACGCCGGCATTCATATCAGATACATGCAATACACCACTTGGGCTAAAGGCCATAAATCTGGGCTTGCTCAATCCTCCCGCCTGGAATATAGATACGGAGTAGTTAGTAGGCACTTTCAGCGTTCTTGACGTTGGAAACTCGGCTTCAAATTTCTCCGGAACGCCAACAGACACGGTATGGGTAGCTATGTCAGTGACAGGTGTAAGTTGCGCAGCCACTGAGGTACTGAGGGCTACGGAAATAAGTAAAACAAGGTGAAATGGTGGTTTCATAGCTATCGGGTCTTGTGATATGATGGTGTTCGATCCATTATATCTAAAGTAATACAATAATAAGTATACAATAGTTGCAGGAGCCCCCCTAAACGTCCGCATATCAGCGCGTTCAATCCCGAAAGTACAGTTAGAAGGATCGATCAATCTCCTCAGCATCTGAACACTGAAACAGGATTAAGGAATCCTCTAAAAACCCTTCGTAAAAGCATGATATATGATTAGATGTTTCTATCTTGAAGGTATAAAAAACAGGAATCAGTCAGGTCTGTTTGATTAGCAAGGGAGGATAGCAAAGCTCAATATACTCCGGAAACCTCTTGTCTATATTGGTCAAACGAATGAAAATCTACAAAGATCAGGTGGCCGAAATATGGGGATAGATCAATGAGTTCTTCAAAATTTGTGGTATTTCAAAATTCAAAACATTTTATTCTTTGCAGATAACCTAATTTACAAACTCCATGAAACCAATAATATTCAACCTTCACAACCTAAGTAGATACATCGCAGCAGCCCTCCTATTGCCAATCTTCCTTCTTATTTCTTGCGGTAAGGATGATGAAATTTATTATAGTCTGGATGGTGTTCCTTATGCAAAAGGAATAAAAGTCATTGATCTAAACACTTTAAACGATTGCACTTTACCAGTTTGTTCTGATCAAAGAATCACCAGGCTGTCCCTAACTGATGTTACAGCCTTTATCAGGAAGGATTCAATTCCAGAAGGAGCATTCACTATTTTACAAGTGACGTTCACCTTTGACTCAGTGATCGAATTTTACATTTGTAATGAGGACATCATTAATTTTACACATGAGCCAGGGAATATGGTAAAATTTAGTGGGATTGCCAAGGATGGCTGTGGATATTTATATCATCCATTTCCAGTTGAGGAAGAATATTTTATTAATGTATCCAAAATCGAAAAGATATGAAAAATAACGGCTCGGATTGGGGGCATTTTGGATCGGAAAGCTGAGATCACAATTAGTGGAAATTCCATAGCTTTCAAAGAACAAATGAAGAAGTACTAAATTAAATACTATGTTACGTATTTCTATAATATATTTGCTTTTACACTTCTCAGGTATTAGTTTTACTCAAAATTCTATTACTATAGACACTGTCTATAGTAATGAATCTTTAGCAAATTGTGCTTTTACTGAAAAACAATTGTTGTGCGTAATTAAATCTAAAGCTAATTTAGATAGTTTGCTTAACTTAATAGCATATGTTTCAGAGTTGGAGCTAAAAAAAGAATCAAGAAATATAGTTATATCAACAATTGTTCAAAACCTAATGACATTAAATTCAGATACTTGTTTTCGGGTTATTCTTGACAACATTACAATTAATTCTTATATTAATTATACTAATGCAATTGACCTATATAAAAAGCAAAAACAGTATCCTGTACTTAAGGCGATTGAACATTCGACTGCAAAAAACATTACTCTTTTAAAGGATTATATACTTTACTCAGATTATTTAAACAATGAATTTACAACAGAAGAGATAATGATTTTAAACTATATTCTTTTAGGTCATGATCCAACATATCGAGTAAAAGTTACGAATGATGGGTCAGATACACCAAGATCCAGAAACATACAATCCATTGTTAATTATAAATTAAATTAATGAATAATGTCATTCTACCCTGAATTGAGATCCGAAATTTTGTTCGATACACACCCTTAATTTTCCAAATCGAGTTTAAAAAAGACAATGTGCAAATTCAGCTCGGAATTCATGCCAAATGTAGTTCCGTAAGTTATCAAGTGGATTTTCCGCTCAAATTGTCAGTCTCGTCCTGAAAAAGTTTGTCGCATCAAAAGCTATATGGATGGGAAATACAAATAAAACCATAAAGAAGACCCCTTAAGTTGTACCCTTCATATCGGAGGACCTGACCAGGAAATGGAGAATATTGTCTCAACCCATCCTTCGGCTCCTCTCAGTAGAAGCAACCCTGTCAAAATATGCCACGACTACTCTCCGCACAGGTAAACCCATCAACCCATCAACAAAAAAAAAAGAGCCGGACATCGTCCGACTCTTTTTAAAGTGTCCCCGCCAGGATTCGAACCTGGGGCCCGATGATTAAGAGTCATCTGCTCTACCAGCTGAGCTACGGAGACATTTATTTTTTATTTCAAATTCGAACTTCCTCGAACCTGGGTCCCTGGCGCCGAAGGCGCCATGCTCTACCAGCTGAGCTACGGAGACATTTATTTTTTATTTCAAATTCGATCTTCCTCGAACCTGGGTCCCTGGCGCCGAAGGCGCCATGCTCTACCAGCTGAGCTACGGAGACATTCTGGTGATTTGGGGACGGCAAAGATAATTTTTTTTATGTCCATCCTATACCTCCCCCGAAATGGATTTTTTCTATCCCCTCAGCTTTATACAAGTAGCTCAAAATCAAAGATTTGATTTTTTTACACCCTATACCTCCCCCACCCTCATGTCCGGGGGCCGGGGACGAAAGATTGAAAAAAGCCTGAATTCTGCCCGCCCATTTTGTCCAATCCCACGATCTCATTCGTCTTAGGGCATCTTCTAACCTATTACTTACTAAAACCAAACACAATGACAAACAAGGAAAATGCACTCAACTGGTTTGAAATCGCCGTGTCCGATATCCATCGGGCGAAGAAGTTCTATGAAGCCGTCTTCGACATCAAGATGGAACAAACAGAAATGATGGGCATGCAGATGGCCTTTTTCCCCTCAGAGGACATGAATGGCAAAGTCTCCGGCAGCCTGGTACAAGGTCCCATGCACAAGCCAAGTATGGAAGGTGCCCGGATCTATCTCAACGGCAATCCTGACCTGTCAGCAGCACTGGCACGAGTGGAGTCTGCTGGCGGAAAAGTCCTGATGCCCAAGACCAAGATCAGCGATGACGTAGGCTTTATGGCGGCCTTCGCAGATTCTGAAGGAAATGGTGTAGCATTGCATTCAAACCACTAACCTGCGCCGCAACATGAAAGAATTTCTGTACGTCTTCAGGAGGGCCGTCGATTCTAACGCCCCTCCACAATCCCCTGAGCAAATCCAGGCCATGATGAAACCCTGGCAGGACTGGATCGGCAGCATCGCCGCCCAAAACAAACTGTCCAGCTCTGGCAATCGCCTCACCAACGAAGGCAGGGTGATCAAACCAGGCAAGGTCATCACCGATGGCCCCTATGTGGATATCAAGGAAGCCATAGGCGGATATATCATCGTCAAGGCAAACACGCTCGATGAAGCTGCAGCCTTGGCCGATGGTTGCCCGATCCTGCACGTAGGCGGTACTGTGGAGGTGCGGATGATCGTACCGATGGAAGACAATAACTAACAGCCACATAGACGCCTCTGTATTTTTACAGAGGCGTCTCTTTTTAAATGGAACCTCAACAACTCATTCCACATCTCTTCAGGACCGAATACAGGAAGATCATCGCTGTGCTCTGCAAGATGTTTGGCCTCGAACACATCGCCATCGCTGAAGACATCGTCAGCGAAACCTTCCTCCTCGCGGCTGAAACCTGGGGATTGAAAGGCCTCCCCAAGAACCCAACGGCATGGCTCTATACCGTATCCAAAAACAAGGCACTGGACTATCTGCGCCGCGATACTTTATTCCAATCCAAAATTGCCCCCGAACTCAATCATAGCGACGAAGGTCATCCTGACACGGACATAGACCTGTCCAACAAAAACATCGTCGATAGCCAACTCCAGATGTTGTTTGCCATCTGTCACCCATCCATCTCTACAGAAGCCCAAATCGGCCTTGCACTAAACATCCTCTGCGGATTCGGAGCAGAAGAAATCGCAGATGCTTTCCTGACAAACAAGGAAACGATCTATAAGCGTCTCACCCGCGCAAAAGAAAAACTGCGCTCCGAAAAAATAAAAATAGAACTTCCGCCACCCGGTGATATCGAAAGCAGGTTGGAGACTGTGCTCAGTACATTGTACTTACTTTTCAGTGAAGGATACTATTCTGCTTCGCAAAACACCGTGCTTCGCAAGGACCTCTGCATCGAAGCCATGCGTCTCATGGTTATGCTCACAGATGATCCACTGACTTGTACCCCTTCAGGATATGCTTTGCTCTCGCTCATGTGTTTTCATGCGTCACGCTTTGAAGCCCGCACAAACCAGGATGGCGAGATCATCCTCTACGAGGACCAGGATGCTTCGCTCTGGGATCAGGACCTGATTGCGCAAGGCGTTGATTTTTTAAACCGTTCATCCGGTGGCAGGCAAGTCACAAAGTATCATCTGGAAGCAGCCATCGCCTTTTGGCATACATACAAAGAAGATACGGCTGAAAAATGGGAGAACATCCTACAACTCTATAACCGTTTGCTTCAGATTGAGTATTCACCTATTGCGGCACTCAACAGGACGTATGCATTATCCAAAGCCAATGGCAAGGAAGAAGCTATCATAGAGGCTGAAAAATTGGATCTGGATTCAAACCATTTCTATCATTCACTGCTGGCCAATCTGTATGAAGATAGCAACCCGGCAAAGGCATTGGATCATCTTCGAAAGGCATGGACACTGGCGAGAAACACAAACGATAAAATCCTGCTGGCTAAAAAAATAAGTTCAGTCACAGGCAAGCAATAGTGTCACCTGATGTTCGGATAAAACAAAATATCAACTCCGGTGTTAGGGATAAAATGTTGAAAATCCTTTACTCGATTTTATTCCTTTTGCCACTTCATGCTGCCGCACAGGAAAGCATGACCGGCAACTGGCTGATGTATTTCGGAAACCAGAAGATCAACGATCGCTGGAATTGGCATAATGAAATACAATACCGCAATTACAATTTCGCAGGCGACCTCGAACAACTCCTCCTCCGCACGGGGATTGGCTACAACCTGTCTGCCAATAACAATAACCTCCTGCTGGGGTATGCCTATATCCACAGCGAGCCTTACATTGCCGGAACTGATGAGAAGACCAATGTCAATGAACACCGGATCTTTCAGCAATTGATTTCCAGGCAACAATTTGGGCGTGTATATCTTCAGCACCGGTACCGGATCGAAGAGCGATTTATCGAAGACGATTTTAAGATGCGGTTCCGCTACTTCCTCGGACTCAACCTCCCCATCAATAAGAAGGAAATGATCAGCAAGGCCATTTATCTGTCCCTCTATAACGAAATCTTCCTAAAGCCCCAATCCCCGGTTTTTGACAGGGACCGCATATACGGAGCCATCGGTTATGTCTTCAATGCATATATGAGGGCAGAGGCAGGATATATGACCCAATTGTACGAAGCCAGCAGCCGGGGCCAATTCCAGTTGGCATTATTCAACAATCTGCCATTTAAAAGGACGGATTCACGCTAAGCTAATACGTGCGATCTTCTATTTGGATTTGCCCGGAGAATCCAGTGCGCCAAATACCAATTGCTCCAAAAACCGGATGATGTCTTCCTCATTTCTGTCTCCACCAAAATCAGTAAGAGACGGAAGGTGGACCATATAATAATACTGCGAATGCGCCATCTCGATGAGCGTGCTTGACAACGAAAAAGGATACGCATACTTGGGGTTATGTGCAGTGACAAATTCAGCAATCCGCGCGCAGAGGTCCTTGAAGGGTTGAAACAACTTATCCTTATTGTCCTCCTCCACGTGCTTGGTCAGCCAGGACTTGGCCCCTTCGGACATGACGATATCATGCAGTAGCTTTTCATTGATATGCCCTGTAGTGACATCATCCTCTACCCGGGTCGCCAGGAGGCGGATCGCAGTCATAATTTTTGTCTTTGGGCGTTCGACATTCCTGGTTTCCTGCATCAGCCTGTACTCCTGCCAACTCCAGTACCAATCCACCAGATATAACAGCAGACGCTGTTTGTTTTCAAAATAACGGTAGATACCGGCCTCTGTCGTATTGATCTCCAGTGCCAGCTTCTTGAAGGTAAAGGCTTCAAAACCAATTCTTTCTATGAGTATTATGCTATGCTCAAGTATCCGTTTCCCGAGTTCGGATTCCTCCGGATTGCGCAGGTAGAGTTTTTCATTGAGCGTGATAGTGAGGTTGATATCCATGATCCACCAAATTTTAACATAAAAGTAACAATATTTTTGATGATAGTATTACTATCTTTATAAATAACAATACTATCTTTGACGCATCAAATCAAAAACAACCTATGAAAAGCATTTTTACTCATTTGAAAAACGACATTCCAGCCAGCATTGTCGTCTTCTTTGTAGCCGTCCCACTTTGTCTCGGGATCGCCCTGGGGTCCGGGGCACCACTCTTTTCAGGGATCATAGCAGGGATCGTCGGTGGTATCGTAGTTGGTATCGCCAGCGGATCTCCACTTGGAGTTAGCGGTCCCGCTGCTGGCCTCGCAGTGATCGTCCTCACCGCTTTAGCTACGCTTGGAGGTTCATGGGAAACCTTTCTCCTTGCCGTGGTGCTCATGGGCGTCATCCAATTGATTGCCGGCTTCCTCAAGCTCGGCTTTATTGCTTATTACTTTCCTTCCTCAGTGATCAAAGGGATGCTCACGGGTATCGGCCTGCTGATCATCCTCAAGCAACTCCCACATGCGGTGGGATATGACAAGGATTATGAAGGTGACTGGGCCTTCGCACAATGGGATGGGGAAAATACCTTTTCAGAACTGGGTAAGATGCTGCAATACATCAGCCCCGGAGTACTGTTGATTTCCGGTATCTGCATGGCTATCCTCTTACTCTGGGATATGGTCCTCGTTAAAAAGCATAAAATATTTGGCGTCATCAATGGCCCACTTGTAGCGGTGATGGCTGGAATCGTACTCCATTATTTTTATATGCAGGGCATATTACCATTTACCCTCAAGCCAGAACAAGTTGTCAACCTCCCCGTTGCAGCAAGTCTTGGAGATTTCCTTGGGCAGTTTACTTTTCCCGATTTCTCCCAACTCACAAATCCTCAGGTCTACTCTATTGCCTTCGTCATGGCGATCGTAGCTAGCCTTGAAACACTGCTATGTGTTGAAGCAACTGACAAACTGGATCCGGAAAAAAGAGTCACACCCACCAACCGTGAATTAAAAGCCCAGGGGCTCGGCAATATTATATCAGGCCTCATTGGCGGATTACCGCTCACCCAGGTCATTGTCCGCAGTTCCACCAATATCACCTTCGGAGGCAAAACCAAAATGTCCGCCATCCTACATGGTGTATACTTGCTCATCAGTGCCATCACCATCGCAAGCCTGCTCAACATGATCCCTTTGGCCACACTTGCAGTCATACTCTTTATTGTCGGATACAAACTGGCCAAACCATCCTTGTTCAAACAAATGTACAGGCAGGGAATAGAGCACTTCATTCCGTTTATCGCCACCATCATCGGTATCCTGCTGACAGACCTACTCATGGGTATTGGCATCGGTATGGCCTTCGCGGTCTTTTATCTGCTGCTCAACAATTACCGCAATGCGTATGACATCAAGGACGTATCCAACAGCCCACACGACCACCATATCGTGTTGTCCGAAGAAGTCTCCTTCCTCAATAAGGGCGGTATCCTCCAGATGCTCAACAATATTCCCGAAAATTCCAAAGTCCTCATCGATGGCTCACGTTCCAAGTTTATTCACCAGGACGTGATCGAAATCATTCAGGATTACATTATACATGCGAAGACTATGAAAAATATCGCTGTAGAACTCAAAGGATTAAACATTCCCCAGGCGGCTTAACCTCTCATCATTAAACATATAACACGATAGATATCATGAAGACATTAACTAAAGAAATGCAATCAAGCCTCACCCCCCAGAAAGCCATTGAGCTGCTCCGGGAAGGCAACAAGCGGTTTGTCAACAACCTCAAGGTCAACCGCAACCTGCTACAGCAAGTCAATGAAACTTCTGCAGGACAGTATCCGCTTGCCGTAGTGCTGAGTTGTATTGATTCACGCACCTCCGCAGAGTTAATTTTTGACCAGGGCCTCGGCGATATTTTCAGCGTCCGCGTCGCCGGCAATATCATCAATGAAGATATCCTCGGCAGCATGGAGTTTGCCTGCAAGGTCGCTGGTGCAAAAGCTGTAGTGGTCCTGGGCCATTCAAAATGCGGCGCAGTCAAGGGCGCATGCGACCATGTGGAAATGGGCAACCTCACCAACCTCTTGTCCAAGCTACAGCCCGCAGTCTATGCGGAAAAAACCATCACGGCGGACCGCACTTCATCCAATGATGAATTTGTTGAAAAAGTAGCTACGCTCAATGTGCTCATGGCCATGCACCAGATCCACGAAAAGAGCACCATCCTCAATGATATGATCATCAATGGAGAGATCGCGCTGATCGGCGGCATGTATGACGTCGAGACCGGCATCGTGGACTTTTACGAAGATTAGAATTTCGACATACAGATTGTTGCCTTCTGTTGTAATTGTTTTGAGATGGGGACCTGTCAAAAGTGACGTCCCCTTTTTTATTTAATACCTATGGGAAAAGATGCTAATTTTAGACACACATCACCACACGCCATCCAATCCTGATCTTGAAGACCTCGTACGCACTGCAGCAATATTTCCGAACCCAAATGGATTCTATCCTCCTCTTGCTGAGGAAACCTGAAACACAATTTGGACCAAAAGATTTTCATGCCCTGAGAGTGGACATCAAGCGGATCAAGGCTTTGCTGTCCCTTATCAGTGCCCACTGCGAAGACTTCAGGCGAAAAAAACAATATAAACCCTTCAGGATACTGTTCCGGCAGGCAGGTATCGTCAGGGAACTCCAACTACAGGAGACTATACTCAAAAAATATGGACCCGAACCTGAACTGACGACTTACTTCAATCAGCTTGATGTTGAGCTACATCACGAACAGCAATTATTTTTCAATCTCAATAGCCAGCAATTACTAAAATCCCTGAAAGCAAAAGCCAGGAAGATATATGCCTCCCTGGGTGAGATTAAAGGAGGATTCGTCAAAAGGTATCTCCAGGAAAAAAGAGAGGATATAAGATCCCTCATGACTTCAGAAATCCTGGCAGAACATGATGTCCATCTGCTGCGCAAAAAAATCAAGGAGCTTTATTACCTCCAAATGATCTTTCAACCCGAAAACAACCGCCTGGATATCACCGATGACTTCCAGGAACTCCTCGGCCAGTGGCACGACTGCCAGGTGATCCGCGAGGATCTCCTCGCCGATGCCCAAAACCACAAGCGTCCCCCCGAAGAAATCAAAGCCATCATGGCCCTCCATAAGAAGATATCCGCACAGGCCACCCGCCTGCTCGCAAAAATCCAGACGGTTAAAAACAAGGTCTAAGCCTTCTCACTTCCCGACTTGAAAGTCGGGGCTATTCAATAGATCTACGTCTCACTTTTCCTTCCTTGTTGGATATTCCGTATTGATCCCGTGTAAAATCTGCCTCCAGACAATTCCTTTTCACTTTTCCTTGGGTATTGGTTATTGGGTATTTATTTCTGGTCAGAACTGCCTCCAGACAAATCCTCCTTGCCTCTTGCTCTCCCGCTTTACGGCTATGCTGCGTGCGGGATCTCCGCTGCGCTTCGACCTGATCCTCGGTGGACATGGCGCACCTACGGCGCTTATAATGTTTTGCCTTTTCCTTTGCTACAGACATGACGCCCCGATGGGGCTGTGATATTTTCTCCTTGCTCCCAACCCTATGCCCTATGCTGCTCTTTGCTCTATGCCATATGCTCTCTGCCCCCTGCCCTATGCCCTATGCCCTATGCTGCTCTATGCCCTATGCTCTATGCCCTATGCTCTATGCCTTTTCCCGGTAGCTTAACAGAACCAAATCCTGCTTACCTTTGTTAACTGTCCGATATTGAAAGCTTTTAACTTTTAAATACAACAAACCATGTATCCTGCTGAATTAGTAGCCCCGATGTCCAAAGACCTGACCAATGCAGGTTTTGAATCGCTCCACTCCCCACAAGAAGTGATCGATGTACTTGAAAATCAAACCGGTACCGCTCTCCTCGTGGTCAATTCAGTTTGCGGCTGCGCCGCGGCCAATGCCCGCCCAGGCGTCAAGATCGCCCTCCAGAATGAAAAGCAACCTGCCAAATTATATACTGTTTTTGCAGGTGTAGATACAGAAGCTACGGCTATGGCACGCGAGTTCCTGCTGCCTTATCCTCCATCATCTCCTGCTATCGCCCTCTTTAAGGACGGCCGCCTCGTGCATTTCCTCGAGCGCCATCACATCGAAGGTCGCAGCGCCATGATGATTGCCGAAAATCTCAAGGCAGCCTTCAACGACTTCTGCTAAACCGGTTGCCCTGACCGCAACCCACCCGCATGACCCGGATCACTGAAAAAGACTCCCACTACCGGCATCTCGAAAAGATGTCGACCAGTGAGATACTAGGTCATATCAATCACGAAGATCAATCTGTACCCTTGCGGGTAAAGGAATGCATCCCGGCTATTGAAAGGCTCGTGGATGATATCGTCATCCGCATGGTTGACGGAGGCAGGTTATTTTATATCGGCGCAGGGACCAGCGGGCGACTCGGCATCCTGGATGCGTCTGAGTGTCCTCCGACATTTGGCGTCGAACACGGCCGGGTCATCGGCATCATTGCAGGCGGCGACGATGCCATCCGCAAGGCACAGGAGTTTGCCGAAGATGACACCACACAGGCCTGGAGTGACCTCCTTGCATATGATATCAACAGTACAGACATTTTGATTGGTATTGCCGCTTCTGGCACCACACCCTATGTCATTGGAGGACTGACACAGGCAAGGGCCCATGGAATTCTCACCGGATGTATCACGTGCAATACGGATGCCCCCATCATTGCTTTGTCTGATCATCCGATCGTCTGCGTTGTCGGCCCCGAATTCCTGACCGGCAGCACAAGGATGAAAGCCGGCACTGCCCAGAAGCTGATCCTCAATATGATTTCAACCGCCACGATGATCCGCCTCGGACGCGTGGAAGACAACAAGATGGTCGATATGCTGCTGACCAACAATAAGCTGGTTGAACGCGGCACCCGTATGATCATGGAAAAAACCGGTTGCTCATCAACCGTAGCCTCCGCCTTGCTCGAAAAGCACGGCTCTGTCAGAAAAGCCATTCAGGCGATAGGTTAGGTGTTCCCTCAAAGAGAAGCAGGTATTATTTACTAGGCCTGACCTGGCAAAGCCTCGTCCATTCAAATCCCTTCCTTGATTTAAGGCACTGATCATCCACTTTCCATTTGTCATGGATGGAAACATCCGCAGGAAATTCTTTCAATAATATTGTGTTACCACTCCTGGTCCATTTGCCACTCACATCAATGCCCCTTTCCGGCGCATCCTGCCTGACATACCGAAAGGTATTATCATCATTGAGCGTCAGCTCGAATACCTGCGAGGTTTCCTCACTGCAATCACATACCCCATAGGTCCCATTGATCGCAATATCAGATTCTTGTCTATCTCTAAATGACATCGTAGTTAATCCTAAGAGCAATACCCACATTATTTTATTCAGTTTATCCATTTCCACGTTATTAATTTTACTTTTTAATTGACGTCTCACGTCTCACGTCTCACGTCTCACGTCTCACGTCTCACGTCTCACGTCTCACGTCTCACGTCTCACGTCTCACGTCTCACCGATCACCGATCACCGATCACCGATCACCGATCACCGATCACCGATCACCGATCATAAACTCAACCCCCCGACCCCCTTCGAAGGGGGAGCCATGATCTATCTCACTTATCACTTTTCACTTCTCACTTTTCCTTCCTTGTTGGCTATTCCTTATTGATCCCAAGTAAAATCTGTCTCAAGACATATCCTCTTTGCTCTCCCGTTTTACGGCTACGCTGCGTGCGGGATCTCCGCTGTGCTCCGACATGCCCCTTGCTTACATCTTTTCCACTTCGCCGCTTCCGGTCACCTTGGCCGTCACACTTGGATTGCCGCGATAATGCACATCCCCGCTTCCTGAAACAAAGACATCCAGCTTGCCATTGACATCCACCTCCGCATCGCCTGATCCGCTGATATGTACTTCGCAATCATTGACTGCCATAGAGGAAGTCGTCACATCACCAGATCCACTGATACTGATCTCAAGTGCACTGGCTGCGCCTTTGAGTTCGACATCTCCTGAGCCACTCAGGAGGACTTCCACTGTCCTGGCATCTGCTGCAAACATGATATCTCCTGATCCGGACAAGAAAACATTAAGATCATCAAGTCCGGAAAACTTACCCTCAGATTTTATAGTGCCACTGCCGGTCAGGCCAACTTTTTTAATTGAAGGCATGGTGATGTAGATCGTCACCTCCTTGCATTCTTTTACATTTTTCTCAAAAAAGATCTTCCATGTCCCGCCGGTCACTTCCCGCTTTATATTGTCCAGGATATTTTGTTGCCCCTCCATCACGATCTTCTGTGTTGCCCCTGGAGTGATGACTACATTGCCACTAAATCCGAGATCCACACCGTCCAATGCCGTCAGCTTGATTTCCTGCCTGACGACTTCTCCTTCCCCTTTGATCCCGCTGGAACTCCAGGACTGGGCTGCCAGAAAATTTCCGGAGATCAATAGTATTCCTAATGCTAAGCAAAACAACTTATTCATGTTGATCGATTTATTGGTTAATGTGAAACTAGAATGCCTGTAAGAGACGGACGTTTTTTGGAAAGGTTGCACGAAGGAAATGAAAAACTAAAAATGAAAAGAGAAAAGTGAAATTTATTGAATAGCCCCGGGCGAATAAGGAATAATCAATAACGAATAACGAAGTAGAAGGAAAGGTAACAAGGAGAAGTGTCAGGCAACAGTCTAGCCGATTTGTCAATAAGGAATACCCAACAAGGAAGGAAAAGTGAGAAGGAGATTGGAAATCTAAATAGGAATACACTTGATCAACCCCCCGACCCCCTTCGTAGGGGGAGCCATGATGCATCACTCACAATTGACAACTCACAACTCACCTTGCTGCTCACGCAGCCTCTGCTCATATAGCTCCCTCCGCTGGGCCATCGTGATCTCAAACGTATCCCTCGGAAGGAAATACCGCTTTTCCTCTTCCTCTCCATACTCCACCTCAGGCGCAACCTCATCCTCTTCGATATCCTTTCGATAGAACCACGCCAGGATTATACCTGCAACACCACCAAGCAAATGGCCCTCCCATGATATGCCTTCCTTGCCGGGCAGGATGCCTTCAAACAAACCGGCATAGACGACCATGACAATCAGGGCCAACACTACCGACTTGACGTTTCGCCTGAATATTCCACTCCAGAATACCAGCGACACCATGCCATACACCACACCACTGGCACCGATATGAAAAGAATCGGGCTGTCCAAAAATCCAGATACCCAGACCGGACAGCACATACAACCATAAGATACTCCTCAGTGCAATCCTTGGATAAAACCAGAACAACACCGCTCCAAGCATCAGAAACGAAACCGAATTGGAAAACAGATGCTCCCAGCTACCATGGATCAAAGGAGCCGTCAGTATACCGGGCAATCCCTCAACATGGCGTGGATTGATCC
>WBZX01000293.1_pt1 | contig 48004 bp, 40 predicted proteins | sample 5204211 | NCBI WGS metagenome assembly WBZX01 (sample SAMN12344362, study PRJNA552823) | activated sludge metagenome | biome: Activated sludge suspended growth; feature: Nitrification reactor; material: Wastewater; isolation source: activated sludge from nitrification reactor of wastewater...
AAGGCAGCATTATGGACATGCCGGTCACAGTACCACGAGCCAGTATTACTCAGGCAATCGATGACCTGAAGCATCGCGATGGATTGCTCCGCAGTTTTCCCGAAGTTGAATCGGTGATTGGAAAAGCAGGTCGGGCAGATACACCAACCGATCCAGCACCGTTAGATATGGTCGAGACATTCGTGAACTTCAGGCCCAAGGAACTTTGGCCCAAACGTGTGCTGCGCTTCGACGACGCAAAACGGCAGGCCCTGGAAGTTCTGAAAGCACTTGAGGATAAGGAGTTTCTTGCTCACCCACCTCATGAGGATGATCGCGACAATCTTCTTAACGATGCCACACAGAAGGCCTTAGAGCGCTTTGATGAAACGATGCGCGAGTTTGCCCTGCGTCACTATCAGGAGGTGGACGCTGAAATGGGGGCCGTGCTGGTTCGCCACGCTGGGACCGTTTCTCTACGGCGATTCCGTGAGGCGGGAGAACTCACAGCAGAGGCTTCAGAGGTGTCTCCATTATTGGAAGAATGGCTGAAGAAAGCGATCCCCGAATATGGAAGCTGGCTGTCCCGTTCTCCCAGTCTTGATGAAGCGAAAAGTATTAGCACCGATCTGGCAAAGTTCTTCCATGAGCGAAAGCTCGTAGCTAATCCCGTTGATGCACTGGCGTTGCGTAATCCATTTCTGACTCATGCCAACACGTTTGCCATCGCCGGGGCTGCGTCTACTCTACTCATCCTGATTACCTGGGTACTGCTTCGACCTCGGTTAGCCCTGCTCCTTACGATCATCATTCTTTCCGGTATCGTTGGTGGTCTTATCGTTGGAAGGTTCTTGAGAACGGCACATCTTGATTTTGCTTTGGCTCAATTTGGAGCAGCATTCGGACAAAAGGAGCCCACTTTTGCCAGTACGCTCCTCTCCGATATCGAGACGCAACGTGATCGCCAATGGCGAAAACAGGTCAAGTCTATCAATCACGAACTGAGTGACCGGGGAGCGGAGATTTACACCTGGTATGCCTTGGAAGAAACACTGAAGTCCGCTCGTGGCTCCGGTCTATTGGGAAATGCAAAACAGCGGCAAGCTTCGGAAATGTTCATCGATGCTGCTCTGCAAATGCAACTCGGCAAAAGCGCGGATGCTCAGGCACTTAAGCCCTTTGCTGAGCTGCGTGAAACTCTGGAAGTACCCTTCCGTGAAAGAACATTCCTCTGGCCACGAAAAGGGGGCAAGGAAGGCGATCTCGTAGCCGACGAAATGAATCGAGTTATGCAGGTCCCGGGGTGGAGCAACATCTTTACGATGCCGATTGTCAATCGGATCGACATGCTCTCCACTGGTGTTCGCACGGATATTGGGGTCAAGGTTTATGGCCCCGACCTGTACACTGTTGACCGTATTTCCAAGGAAGTCGAAGGCGTATTGAAGCCCCTTCGTGGTGCCAGCGATGTGATTGCCTCACCCATCATGGGAAAAGGATACCTGGAAATCGAAGTCGATCGCCTCAAAGCTGCTCGTTATGGCATCGCCGTCGAAGACGTACAAAACGAAATCGAAGTGGCCTTGGGTGGCAAGGTCGTTACTTACACCGTGGAAAAACGTGACCGGTTCCCTGTGCGTATTCGTTATGCCCGCACTGCTCGGGAAGATGAAACCTCAGTTCGCAATCTTCTGATTGCCGTTGGCGTACCAGGTGAGTCAGGCCCGGGAACGATGGATGCTCAGCCTGCTGCTTCCCGTGGAATGACCACGACTCAGGGCACGAACAACACCTTGAGCAACGCCACTGCGGAGCAAATGCAGCAGCATCGCGCCTCTCCAGATCATGTGGGGAAAGGACGAGCACTGATTCCACTCAGTGCAGTAGCCGATGTGCGGATCGTGGAAGGTCCCTCCATGATCCGAAGTGAAAATGGCCGTTTGCTCAATACGGTCACGCTCATGGTGCGTGGCCGCGATATGCTCGGCTTTGTAGACGAGGCACAGCGGGCAGTGTCACAAAAGGTTTCTTTGCCTGAAGGTGTCAGTCTGGCATGGAGCGGTGAGTTTGAGCATCAGGTACGGGCAGCCAGAACCCTGCGGTTTGTGTTTCCCGCAGTTATCGCTTTGATCTTTGTCATGCTGTATCTGACTTACCAGGACTTTGCCGACGCATCTCTCATGATGCTGGCAGTGCCCGAAGCTTTGGCAGGCGGGATTTTCTTCCTCTGGCTGTTCCCCAAAGTCATGCATGGCTGGTCTGCGCCACCTTGGGATTTCAGCGTCGCTGTCTGGGTGGGCTTCATCGCCTGCTTCGGCATGGCAACCGAGACCGGTATCATCATGCTGGTTTATCTGCGTGAGGCCATCGAACGCAGAGGCGGACTGGAAAACATCAAATCACTGGATGAGCTGCGGCAGGCAGTCATCGAAGGAGCCGTCCACCGGCTCCGGCCTAAACTGCTGACCGAGGGAGTAGCCATCATCGCTATCTTTCCGATGGTCTTTGCAACCGGTGTGGGAGGAGAAATCCTGGCACCGATGGCTTTACCAGTCCTTGGAGGATTGCTGATAGCTGACGAAGTGGTGGACATCTTTCTTCCTGTCCGGTTCTACTGGGTCAGACGTGCCCGTTGGCTGAAACTCCACGGCATGGCAGAACATACTGTTTGATGATTTGAACTAGCTAGTGCGAGTACTTCCATGAAGACGACGGTACAGGTTCCAGCGGTTACTTGCGGCGGCTGTAAGGAAACCATAGAGACAGCATTGCAGTCAGTACCAGGCGTACTCGCTTCACGAGTTGATCTTAGCCGCAAAACTGTCGAAATCGAACACGGTGAAGCAACGCAAGTAGAACATCTGCTGCATGCGATCAGAGACTCAGGTTACGATGCCGCTCTTCCGGGTCAGCCGCAAAGTGAATTAACGCTTCTTACTGCTTCTAACAGTGCAAATGATCCGGTCTGTGGAATGACAGTGGTACCCTCCAAGGCAAAAGGAACAAGTGATTACCAGAAGAAGCAATACTATTTTTGCTCAACGAAATGCAAGCAACGCTTTGATGCAAATCCCCAGGAGTTTTTGAACAAGGTCCACGCCAAAAGGCTTGCCAGTAAGCAAAAGGCAGCGTCCCAACAGCCGGGCAAATATACCTGCCCCATGTGCCCTGAGGTCGCAGCTGACAAGCCAGGGCCGTGCCCCTCCTGCGGCATGGCACTCGATCCTCCGCTGACTGTTGGCAATGTAGTGAAATACACTTGCCCGATGCATCCGGAGATTGTGCAGGATGGGCCCGGAAACTGCCCCATTTGTGGAATGGCACTAGAGCCGATGGATGTTGCCATCGAGGAAGTAAACCCTGAAGAGCGAGAGATGGGCCAGCGATTCTGGGTCTCGCTTATCTTCACGGTGCCGCTGCTCGGACTGGCCATGTCGGAAATGATTCCTGCATTCAGTCATCTCGCCATGGCATCCTGGTTTCCCTGGGTGCAACTGGCATTGACGACGCCGGCCGTCCTGTGGGGTGGGTGGCCATTCTTTGTTCGCGCCTGGACCTCTCTCGTGAATCGGCGTTTGAACATGTTCACGCTGGTTGCATTGGGTACAGGCGCAGCCTACTTCTACAGCCTCTTTGCAACTCTGGCTCCGCAACTGATTCCATCTTCACTCAGGGGAGCACATGGCAATATTCCCATTTACTACGAAGCGGCAGCCGTGATCACGACCTTGGTACTGCTGGGGCAGTTACTGGAGCTACGTGCCCGAAGCCAGACCAGCAGTGCGATCAAGTCGTTATTGGGCCTCTCTCCGAAGAACGCACGCAGAATCAGTGCTGATGGAAGCGAAGATGATGTGCCATTAAGTTCGGTGCACCATGGAGATCGTTTGCGTGTCAGGCCTGGTGAAAAAATCCCGGTCGATGGGGCCGTGGAAGAGGGCAGAAGCTCAGTGAATGAATCGATGATAACCGGTGAATCACTACCAGTGGAAAAACTGCCAGGTGCCAAAGTAATCGGAGGCACCGTCAATGACACTGGCGCATTTATCATGCGTGCCGAACGCGTTGGTGCAGAGACAGTCCTTGCCCAAATCGTGCAAATGGTCGCTCAGGCACAGCGTACTCGCGCACCGATTCAGCGGCTGGCTGACACGGTCTCTGGATACTTTGTGCCAGCCGTGATCCTGGTCTCGTTGCTCACCTTCGGAATCTGGGCATCCATCGGGCCGGAGCCACGCCTGGCACATGCCCTGGTCAACGCAGTGGCTGTAGTGATCATCGCCTGCCCCTGTGCCTTGGGGCTGGCGACACCCATGTCGATCATGGTAGGCACGGGACGAGGTGCAGCGGCGGGTGTTCTGATCAAGAATGCAGAAGTCCTCGAAATCATGGAACGGGTCGATACACTTTTGGTCGACAAGACAGGTACTCTTACCGAAGGTAAACCTCGGGTGATTCAAGTCATCACAACCAAGGGATATGAGGAATTAGACGTACTTCGAATGGCTGCGTCGCTGGAGCAACTGAGCGAACACCCGCTGGCATCGGCTATTGCCGCTACCGTAATGGACCGTGGGTTGTTGGTGCCAAAGTCGGCGACGTTTGAGTCACTGACTGGTTTAGGAGTGCGGGGCACTATTGACGGAAGGCAGACAGCGGTTGGCAATCCAACAATGCTTAAGGAAATGCAAATCGAAGTCGGTGAATTGCAACTACAGGCTGAGTCATTACGAAATCAGGGACAAACTGTGATCTTTGTCGCAATGGATGGAAAGTCAGTCGGCTTGATCGGTATTGCTGACCCGATCAAAGCCTCAGCAAAGGATGCAGTGAAACAACTGCACGCCGAGAAGATTCGCATTGTCATGCTCACCGGCGATAACCGGGCCACTGCCGACGCTGTTGCCCAGCAACTGGCAATTGACGAAGTACGGGCGGAAGTGATGCCCGCTGACAAAGGAAAAGCGGTCCAGGAGTTTCAGGCTCAAGGGCGTGTCGTTGCCATGGCAGGGGACGGTATCAATGACGCGCTAGCTCTGGCTCAGGCCCAAGTGGGCATCGCCATGGGCACAGGAACGGATGTGGCGATGGACAGTGCTGGTATCACCCTCATGAAGGGTGATCTGCAGGGGATTGTGCGTGCAAGAAAGCTGAGTCAGGCGACGATGAGGAATATCCGTCAAAATCTCTGGTTCGCCTTTGGTTACAATCTGCTAGGCCTTCCCATTGCAGCAGGTGTGCTCTATCCCATGTTCGGGTTGCTACTCAGCCCCATGATCGCCAGTGCCGCAATGACACTCAGTTCGCTTTCGGTGGTTGGCAATGCATTACGTCTGAGGAAGATCAAACTGTGATCGTTACATCCTGGTGCTCATGCCGGCTGGGGCCCCCGGCTGTCCGGGGCTGGGACGGTCTGCTGGGGTCGGCAACGGACTAGCGTTCGATGGACCTGTCAAAGTTCTTTGCAGCACCGTCCGGCGACGGAAGAACTCGGTGGTCGCCTGGTAATACTGTTCCTGAAGGTCTGTCAGATTCCGTTGAGTTTCCAATAACACAAGTAACGGCACATCGCCCGGCACATACCCTGCTTGCGCAGCTTTGACGCTTAGTTTGGCCGCTGGAAGCAACTCAGCTTCAAACAGTTGTACGCTGCGGTGGCTCTCTCGCCACTGCTCATAGGCTTGCTGGACTTCGAAAGCTGCTTGATCCTGCTGGCGTGAAAGCTGTGCCTGCAACCCCATCAGACGTGCATGGGCTTCAGCTATCGCTCCTTCTCGCTTAGCAAGTCTCATCGGCAGGTTGATCCGTACTCCGATCTGAGGACGCATCTTGGAATCGTCCCACATGTTGTCATACGCCGCCATCAGATCGAAATCTGGATAATACTCCTTGCTGGCAAGCTGAACTGCTGCCTGGGTTCCCAGAATACGATCGTTGATCGCCTGTAAATCGAGACGCTGCGTAAGCGCCTGTTCTTGTAATTTTCTGGGGTCTGGCAGCTCTCCCTCAATCTTGAGGGTTTTCGGAGGCTGAGGAAGCAGCGAATCTGGCGATTGATGAAGAAGAGCATTGATGCGGGCAATGGCTACAACCTTTTGACGCTCCAGTAGAATGGTACGGTTCTTCCTGCGCCCGATTTCGACATCCAGCACCAGCATATCCTGTTGTTTTGCTTTTCCTGTGGTAAACAATGCCTCTGCTGACGAACGGGACATGCGCAGCGACGCCAGCACTTCCTCGTTGACTTCAGAAGACCGTGCAATGAAATAGTATTCGTAGAATGCATCGCGCGCTGCTTCGATCAATTGCTGCCTTACACCTTCCACATCTCGACTTGCGGCACTGGCCTCAGCATTGGCGACTTCTCCGCGTAGCGACAATTTGCCAGGGAATGGCAATCTCTGGAAGGCCTCGATTCGAAAGCCAGCTGGACTTGACCCTAGTGCAGCTGGAGCTAATGACGTTCCTAAGAGTGGATCATCCAGCGATGTCACCTGCGGCACACGTGCCGATGCTGCCTGCCAGGCAGCAGTCATTTGTGTCATCAATGGATTTCGGGCAACCACTTGCTCCACGAGTGCATCAACACTGAGTTCTTTCAGTTCGCTGATGGCTGACGTCTTGGCTGTCTGATCTTGGTCTTTCTTGCTTTCCAGTGTACCCGCGGTTTGTATCAGAAACTGGCTGGGACCGGTCGAATCGGATTGGACATTCGGTTTCTTACCCTCCGTTCTGGTAGAAGCTGGAACATCTATGAGATGAGGAACGGAATCTGATTTATTGAGACCGACACAACCGATTGTTAGCGTAGGAATGCAAACTAAGAAGGGCCAAGTACATTGAATGCCGCCATGTCGCATCTGTAACACCTGACGCTGCTCAAAGGTGGATGCTCCCAGAGGTTCTCGAATTGAATGTGCGAGAAACTCTCGGTCCATCAACTACTTAATACAGGAGTTGGAATCGGCTTTTCAGCCAGAACATAGGCTCGCACCGAAGCAGTGCCCACCTATTGATTCATAATCGGTCTATCGGCCTGAATATTCGTCAAACTTAATAGAAATGCCCCTCTGGTTGCTATGGAACTAGAGGGGCTTTGGAATTCTGTAAAGTCATCGTCACTTCACTTTGACGTGAAATCCCTCTTGATTGAGTGCTTCGATCAACGCAACAGCATCAAACTTGCCCTTCACTTCACAGGTGGTGACCTTCGATTTGCAATTGTCACCGGACACGCCTTCGACTTTCTTCAATGCAATCCGGAAGGATTTGACGCATACTGGGCAGGAGTTGTGAAACCCAGTGACCGTAAGCGAAGTAACAGTACCAGCCTTGACGCCGCTATCTTTCTTAAAGGCGACATCCTTTCTTCCGGTATCGCCATGGAACCCGCCATCTGCGAGCGCATCGATTGCTTTTTGCGCCACTTTGCTATCTGTTGCTGTGAACGTAGCAGAACGTGACCCCTTATCGGTTGAAACATCAGTGATCCCCTGAACTTTGCCAAGGATCGCCTCCGCTTCGCTGGCACAACCACCGCAGCACATGTGCAATTGTTTGACAGCCAGTTTCTCTTCTGCCAATAACTGGCCAGAGAACGTAAGTAAATAGATGGCACAAGCGAAAGTCGAGATGCGTTGCAACATATATCGCTCCTAAATAGTAAGTGACTCACGAATATTTGATACGAACTACTTCAGACATCGTCACCCGAGCCGCCTACGCGCAGCCCAGCACATGCTTGCTGTCATCGGCGACCACGCCTACCGCCGAAATCACATGAAGCGCTCTGGAAACCAAGTCATCCACGAAGTCGCCACGATGTCCAGATGATCGAACCACCACTGCGACAACGCCTCCAGCGAGCAAGCCGTGCTCTCTTGCAGATGACGACTCACGCAGGAGCGACTGAGTCCCGCCGGCCTCTATCATGCCCGGCAACACGTTCTGATATCCCTGCGTGCTGACGCCTTGCATCACCACCTCGCGCAGATGGTCGCCGAGGTAACCGCTCTCCCGCAACTCCTTGTAACAGGGGACGGCGACCACGCCATGATCCACCTGCGAGCGCAGTCGACGCCGCCTCACCTTTGTGTCCTTGAGGTAGATCGAGCCGGGTTTCGTGGCGTGCCAGTAGACCTCGCTCTCGGTGGCCAGGCACTGATGCTTCTCGCCGGCGATGGTGAAGGCGCAGGCGTGGAGGAACTTCTCGATGGTAATGTTGATCTGGCAAAGAGGAACGCTCGCAGGTTCCCCATGAACTCCGGTAGTGGAATGGTCTGTTGCAAGTCGGTGGGCATGGGATGAGACGCCGCCAGTTCCACGGCTCCAGCAAGGGGCGATGATTCACGGCTCGCCTAGCTACTGTGATGGTGGTGCGGGCGGATCGTCTGCGATACGATGACATCATCGGCTCTTGTGGAAGTTTTTAGCTTGGTCAGTTTTTGTAGCAATGTATCGATCCGTCTATTCCTTTCTTCCCATTCGATGACTAAATCAACGCTCCTCTGCTTGAATAATAAGTATGTCGCAGTAAAATACATATAAAGATGTAGATATCCATAATAAGTGTCCGAGACTGGATGATGTATCAAGGCGGAGACGACACGAGTCATGAACAGACAGTTAATCATGCTGAAAGAGGTGAAGCCATGATCGCTCATGCTTGCCAGCGAGTTGATTATTCCACGCTTGGAGCAATTAAGTCACTTACCAAGTATGGTCTCATGTGGTTCATGACTCTGCTACTCTTCTGGTTAACAGCAACCAATCTTTTTGCGCAGAGCAACTGGAGCTCGTTTCGCAATTCAGGCAGTGGGCTGGTGACCGTTGATCAGGTTCCCTTGAATTGGAGCCCGAACAGGAACGTCACCTGGGTAGCTGACATTCCAGGCTATGGTCAATCGGCTCCAGTTGTCTGGCAAGGACGTGTTTTCGTGACGTCCAGCAATGGACCATGGCAGGAACAGGGATACGTACATGCCTTTGACTTAAAGAGCGGCAGGAAAATATGGACTTCGCAAATGGCAGCATCCACACGAGTTGAAAACTATTTCCGAAACAGCCGCGCTGCTCCCACATGCGTTGTTGATACGCAAATCATTGTCTCGTTGTTTCCCAGTGGTGACGTGACTGCCTTGAATCACGATGGCAAGATCATCTGGAGCAAGCCCGTTTTCACAGAAGTCAATGTGGTCCACAACGATCGTGGTGTGGCTAGTTCGTTGGCGCAATCGCGCGAGTTCATCTACATGCTGGTCGATCATCATGGTCCATCGTATCTGCTGGCATTGCGAAAGTCGGACGGCAGCGTTGCCTGGAAGGCGGATCGGGGAATACGCACTCCTTCATGGTCATCACCTGTCGTAACGATGTTCAAGGATCGCGAAATGATCCTGGTCAGTTCATCAGGAACAGTGCAGGCCTACGATGCAAAGACTGGAGAGTCTTTGTGGGAATTAACCGGCCTTCAAGGAAACCATCTCGCCTCGTTGAGCATCGTGGATGACTCAATATTCGTTGGCGCCGCTCCTCCCATGCATGGGGCTTTTGATACTCAGAAAGTTGCCAGTAGCAATTGTAGAATCAGGATGACACTTCATGAGAACCGGCCATATTTTACAATCGCTTGGAAGGCTGAACGTGCAAGCGCGGACTATGCGACGCCTCTGGCGTTTGGGGGATTCGTTTACTACGTGAACAAGACAGGCATTCTGCACTGCCTTGATGCCGAAACGGGAAGAGAAGTGTTTCGGAATCGTCTGGGTGAATCGTGCTGGGCCTCCCCCATTGGCGTAACAACACGAGATGGATTGTCACTGGTCTATTTCTTTCTGAAAAACGGCGAAACACTGATACTGAAACCTGGGAAGAACTTTGAAGTGGTTGCCAGAAATCAACTTTGGGATGAAGACAGCATGACGTTGGCGGCCGATTCCGCCCGCCTCCAGCGGGAGGCGAACCGCGTACCCCCGGGAGAAGCACCAGTCAAAGAGGGACCTGAGAAAGTCTTTGCAGGATTGCCCGAGAAAGATCTGCACAAGATGTTTTCTTATGGCGATCCCGTCGTATACGCTGCAGCCATGGTGGAAGGAAGACTACTGATCCGCACAGGTCAACATCTGTTCTGCATTCAAACCCCGGGGCAGGTGGGGAAGCGATAGCATGGAACATCGTCAACACCGCACGGCTAACCTGAGTGCTTGTTGTTAACCAGAATTTTTCAGCACACGCGTTCCATCAACCGGCGCAAAACGGGCCTGAAAGAAACGAAGGAGTTTTGGCTCGTGAACGAAACGGAGGCCAACGACGCGCTTCGGGTTTTCATGAAGCGTGATGACCGATTCGGCAGTCACGTCCATGTGAGCCTGTGTGTACACCCGACGGGGAATGGTCAGGCGAACCAATTCAAGTTTGGGATATAGCTCGTTTCCCGTATCGGCGTCACGGCCGGCCGAGACAGCCCCACGCTCCATCGCACGGACTCCGGATTCAACATACAGGGCGGCAGCGAGCGATTGAGAGGGGAACTGGTCACGTGGAATATGAGGCAAGAACTCAACTGCGTTAATAAAGATGCCGTGCCCGCCAAAGGGGCGCACTACCGGAATTCCCGCGAATTCCAACAACTGGCCGAGATATTCCACTTGTCCAATACGTGCGCGGATGCTGTCGTATTGCACCGACTCGCGGATACCAATCGCCATGGCTTCCATGTCGCGGCCAGCCAGTCCTCCGTACGTGTGCAGTCCTTCAAAGAGCACAACCATATTGCGAGCTTCTTCGGCCAGCGTGTCATCGTTCAGGCATAAAAAACCACCGATATTGACCAGGCAGTCTTTCTTAGCGGAGTTGGTGCAGCCGTCGGTGTGTGAACAGATTTCGCGGAGAATGTCGGCTACACTCCGATTCGAGTATCCCGCCTCTCTGGTCTTGATAAAGTAAGCGTTTTCGACGGCGCGTGTGGCATCGAGCATGATCCGAATGCCATGGCGCTGGCACAAAGAGCGAACCGCCACGATATTGGCCATGCTGATGGGTTGCCCACCAGCCATATTAACGCAACACTGCAAACAGAGGTAGGGAATGCGTTGTGGTCCGACGCGCGCGATCAGCGCCTCCAACTTGGCCAGATCGACATTCCCTTTGAACGGTTCAAGCGAATGGGGATCGTGGGCTTCATCGCAGATGACATCGACGAATCGACCGCCGGCCAGTTCCTGATGAGCCCGCGTGGTGGTGAAATACATGTTGCCGGGAATCACATCTCCCGGCTTGATAAGCATACGACTGAGTATGTGTTCGGCGCCGCGCCCCTGATGCGTCGGAATGAGATGCTTGTAGCCGTAATGCGCATGGACTGTATTCTCCAGATGGTAATAGTTGGTGCTGCCTGCATAGGCTTCATCGCCGAGCATGAGTCCAGCCCATTGTCGATCGCTCATCGCATTGGTGCCGGAATCGGTGAGCAGGTCGATATAAACGTCCTCGCTCCGAAGCAGAAACGTGTTGAAACCGGCTTGAGTTATTGCGGCTTCACGTTCAGCGAGCGTGGTCATTCGCAATGGTTCGACCATCTTGATCTTAAATGGTTCTGCCCAGGATCGTTTGGTCATCATCATGTCTTTCGTGTTTCGAAATCGATTTTCCTGCTACCTATGATCATTATAATACCTGTATATCCTATTTTGGCTATTGCTGGCTGATTCCGGCCGCACGATTCATCATTCTCGCAAAACGGATCGTCCATAGACTTGAGCTGGCGATGCTTGAGATTGGTAGACGACAAACCTTTAAAGCACATCGCAGTTGCATCCTAAAGCAGCATGCTTCACTACCAGGTGTATCATGACAGGGAATCAGGGTCTGCCTGCGGATGAATTTAATCGCATACACTTAGCAACGCGTAATGCCATTTCCATGGCTTGTTCGTAATTGAGACGCGGGTCAACGTGGCTTTTGTAGGCACGGGGCAGATCATTCTCTGATAATCCGCGTGCACCGCCCATGCATTCTGTGACATCTTCGCCAGTCAGTTCAAAATGAACACCTCCCAGGCGTGAGCCTTCCTGGCGATGGATTTCAAATCCCTGTTCCAGTTCGCTGAGAATATCATCAAATCGTCGAGTCTTAACTCCGTGACTGGTAAGGATCATATTTCCATGCATGGGGTCACAACTCCAGAGAACGGAATGGCCCGTCTTGTGCATTGCTTGAATGAGGGGTGGCAGACAACGATTGATCTGTTCTGCTCCAAAACGATGTATCAAGGTCAAGCGGCCGGGAATGTTCCTGGGATTGAGTATGGATACGAGTTCGCGCAGTTCATCAGGACTCATAGCTGGACCGATCTTGACACCCATGGGATTTTCAATTCCTCGGAAATATTCTACATGGGCGCCGTCGATAGCCCGTGTACGGTCACCTATCCAGGGCATGTGGGTGCTGAGGTTGTACCATCCACTGCGTCGTGGAACCTGACGGGTTTGTGCCTGCTCATACCATAAGTTCAGCCCTTCATGACTGGTAAAAAACTCGACTCGATTAATATCACCGACAGGTATAGTAGCACACGTTTCCATGAACTTGATGGCGTCGTCAATTCTCTCCACCATGTTGCGATATTCATCGGCTTGTGGTGAATGCCTGACAAATCCCAGATCCCAGTATTCAGTATGGTGAAAGTCAGCAAAGCCTCCTTGCACCAGGGATCGAATGAAATTGAGAGTCAACGCGGAACAGTGATAACCCTGCAGCAGTTTCGCAGGCTCCGGCGTGCGATGTGCTTTCGTAAATGCAGTTTCGTTGACGATGTCGCCGCGATAACTGGGTAAGGTAATGCCATTTCGTGTTTCCACCAGAGAAGAGCGTGGTTTTGCATATTGTCCAGCATATCGCCCAACGAGAATCACCCGTTTTTTGCAGCCATAGATGAGAATCACACTCATCTGCAGAATAATCTTCAGTTTCCGCGTAATGATATTCGCTTCGCATTCATCGAAACTCTCGGAACAATCCCCACCTTGCAGTATAAACCGCTGCCCAGCCGCAGCTTCAGCCAATTGTTGTCGTAACGTTTCGACTTCCCAACTGGTTACCAGAGGAGGCAGGTGTGCAAGAGATTTGAGCACGACTTCCAACTGCTGAACATCTGGGTATTCAATAGGCTGGTCATTGCGCTGACGGAGCCAGGAATCAGGTGACCATTTTTCCCGCACAGAGCACTTCTCCTACTGGAACTAACGCCTGGTTACTTTATTCACAGGTTTCCTGGGCACCACCTCGATGGGCAAGGCTGGCAGTGTAGTAACAGGAGTTCTCCCAGAGCGAGTCCCACCACCTGGACCAGCATTATCAGGGTAGACATCGATGATCAGGTTGTTCATATACGTGGGTGTTACTTTATCTGGATCGACGTAGAGTTCGATCATGATCCCATCCGACTGGATGGTTGATTTTCTCAGCGTGATCCCGGTCGGTGGGTCATTCAAAACGAATTGGAATCTAGTGTTGGCATTGGGTCGTCCCGGTGCCAGTACTCGAATTTTTGTCAGTTCACCAGCCTGCAGCTTAATGGGGCCTGCTTCGGCATGACGAAGTGCAGGTCGATTGCGTGACTCACCACTGACATTCACTATGAAATCCTGGGCCGGGACAAGATGATGATAGGCAAATGCCTGCATGACTGAATCTGCAGGGATGACTGCTCGCTTCACTTCTTTCCCCTGGATCATGGCATAACCATTCATGGCAAGGCTGTAGGCTTGAGACTGAGCAGCTTTGGGAACCTGCATGGTCATGCGTACCGAGTTCTGGCTAGCTGGCACAACCGCTCCCGCCAGGGAACACTCAGCGGGTGATTGATGCAATTTCAGTTTGATCTCACCGGAAAAACCATCCTTCCTGATTGCTTGAATCGTAACAGGCACCGTTGCGCCCGGCTTGACATTCAGGAACGAAGGGGTCACCCTTAACTCAAAATCAGGTCGAGGAGGACTGACACGCAGCCGGTAAGCATGGGCTGAACTCGCTTGTCCTTGTCTGTCTGCAAGTTGAAGGAAATAACTGCCTGAGGAAGGGAAATTGTAGTGGATGTACGAATCGGCCTGATGCGTGATTAACCCCTGCCCGAGATCCTCCCTGTCGTCACTGAAAGCCAGCTCTTTGCCAGTACTATCAGTCAGTTGGAGAACGGAATCGAGTGGTGAGCCCAGGCGTCGTGCCATCACCTCCGCTACCAGGGTTTGCCCGGCTTGCCCTTCCACGCGATAGACATGTCTTTCGCCCGGTCGCGTCAAGCGTCCATTGATGATGATGGGCGTCGTGATCAACTGAGCTTTTGAAGCCGTGGAATGATCCTCTGCTGCAGGGCATTCCGGCAAGGTGTCCGCAGCGAAGGGAAAACTGAATGTTGTCTTGTCATTCTGATGAACATGATGATCGAACACTCCTGTCTTATTGACCAATGGGTGTATCTGGACAAATCGCTCAGGCAGATTCCAGCCGGTCAATTCAACCCTGGTTGCCTGGTTGATCGGGCCACCCAGTGGAAAATAGCTTTTCACAAAAGGTAACTCACCTGCTTCGATGCGGTAGACAAAGTTCTCACGTCCACGATAGAGCGCGTCCTTAACTTCGAGAACATATTCGCCGGATTGAGGCACTTTGAACAACAGTACAGGGTCGGGTAAATGATGAAATTGGTCGGAGTAAGCCACTTCATTTCCGTGATGATCAAAGACCGTCAAGACCACCTGACACCAGCCTGGCACGGCATCAGCCAGATAGGGAAGGAGGGTGCGAGCCTTGGTAGAGAAGACTAACGATTGGTCTTTCTGTGCGGTAAAACGGAATCGATCGACCGTTCCAGGTAGTAGCTGACTGTTCAACACTACTGGCAGAGTGATATTCACTTCGCTCGAAGCAGTTCGAGTGTTTTCAGGATTGGTCAGTTGCTTGTTCAATTGATGCTCTGTAAGCTCGCCCACACAAAGAATCAGTGGATTGGAAATCCCCCGTTCAGCCTGTAAGCGGATTTGATACGTACCAACAGATTTCGAAGGATCGATGGTTACTTCCAAGGTGACTGTCTCAGCGATGACGGGAGTTGGCCTGACTGCTGGGGGGGCCAGTTTTTTTCTCAGTTCCATCATCTTCTGTCGATCGTCAGCAGTCTTGTGTTCCTTGTTCTGGAGGTCCTGGAGTTCTTTTCGCAGAGCCGACATTTCTCGCTGGTTCAGTGGCCGGTGGTGGCCCAGCACTTTGGCATGAATGCCAGGGCTGGAAAACAATGCAGCTCGTGCACCATCCAGATTAACACCCCCAATGTTCATCTTGAAGGTGGTACCCAGGCGACCTCCAGCCGGAAAAACATAGCCAATCTGTGGCGCCGCAGGTTGTGCCCTAAGCCATGAATCGCTGCAGAGTAGCACGACAAATGCGAACAGTACCCTGATTGGCGGATTCATACATGCCTCGCATTCACGGGATGCTCAAGGACGATCTTGTGCTCATCACATGAGTTCCTTGAGTAAGCCTGTTCCTTTTCCCTGTTCCTTGATGGCAGAGGTCACATGCACATCGAACCCCTGAGGATGTGGCAATTTGCCGTGAGGATCAATTCCCATCAAATGGTATACGCTTCCAATTAAATCTTGCGGATAGACAGGCCTTTCTTTGACGGCTTCGCCCTTGGCATCCGATGCCCCTACTACAGTGCCTCCACGCAAGCCACCGCCTCCAACGAGTGCAGAAAACACTTTGCCGTAATGATGCCGACCACCATTCCAGGGCGCTTCCCAGGCAATCTTGGGAGTGCGGCCGAATTCCCCACTACACCAGACAATGGTGCTGCTGAGCAGGCCACGGTCAGCTAGATCCGCAAAGAGTGTTGCCAGTCCTTTGTCCAGTTCAGGCAGTTTGCGACGCATGGCCTGGAAATGATCTTTGTGCGTATCCCATCCCCCCAGATTAATAGTCACATACGGTACACCCTGTGCGACAAGACGACGAGCCATCAGGCACGACTGACCAAACGTGGTTCGGCCGTATCGATCACGTAACCCGTCTTTCTCCTGGGTGAGGTCAAAGAGCTTACCTGCATCACCCAGCAACAACTGATAGGCTTCGTCCTCGGTACGTGTCATAGCTTGCATGACGGAAGAGACACCGAGAACTTGCGATAATCGATCGTGTCGATGGAAGAGTTCGCGTCTGTCTCGCAGCTGTTTCTCACTGAGTTGACTGACAATCCCTTCGACATTGAAGCGTGTTGCGTTCGGATCACCTCCCGTTGCGAATGGTTTGTACCGGCTACCCAAAAAGCCTGCTTCGGAAAATCGTCCCTGCGACTGAGTGAGAACGATGTATGGCGGTAACAAGCCCAGTTTGCCATCATCTTTACCTTTGAGAAAAGAGATGACTGCACCAGCAGCGGGATGAACGGTTCGCTCGCTGGGTTGCTGGCCCGTTTGAACGAGATAGGATGCTGTTTCATGCCCGTTATTGCCATGAGTCATGCTTCGAATAATCGAATAGTTATTGAACTGCTTGGCGAGGAGGGGCATGAGCTCACTGATAAAGACACCCTTGTCGGTGGTAGCAATCGGTTGACTCAGTGGCCCACAATAACTGTTGCCCGCTTCTGGTTTGGGGTCGAACGTATCGATGTGACTGGGGCCTCCCCCCAGCCAGATCTGGATGACCGATTGGGCACGGCGAAGCTTCGGTTGGTTGTCTTCACTCCTTCCCAGTTGACTGGTCAGCAGAAAACCTGTGGTTGCCATCAGACCTGACTGTAGCAGTTGACGACGGGTGCAGGGCATGACTGCTGCTGCTAGCGTTTGCATATTGTGAGACATTAAACTCTCCTTGGATGGAGGTGTGCTTAACAGGTCAGTGGCGAAACAAGAACTCGCTACTGTTTATCAGGCTCCAGACCACATCAAGAACAGGTCGAGAGTCGGTTGATCTTTTTTGCAACAGTTGGGCAAGGCTGGCAGCTTCCTCAGCAGTTGGAAAGCGCGACACAATGGTCAGATAAATGAGGTCCGCCAGTTCCCCGGGTGGCAAACGTGAATTCAGAAGAGCTGCCAGCCTCGGACCACGCTCGATGGCCCGTTGTATATGCGATGAGTTCAGCAGATGTAATCGCTGTGCGGCCGTGATCGTGTTATTGCGTTCGGATACAAGCCCGGTATCCCTGGCTGGTCGGCCAAACAATTCAAGGAACGGACTGGAGATACTGCCGTCAGGCAGACAGATGGCTCGATGTCCTGCTGGAAAATAGGAAAAGGGCTCGGGAATGGGACTACTGTACTTCTCTGTGCTGCCCGTGATCTGACAGATTGCATCAATCAGAACTTCAGCTTCCATCCTTCGCAGCGGGTATCTGGAATAATAAGCGGCCGGTATCGCATTCGAAGTGGTGGGGATACAGGAGGCCTGGTAGGTGTGTGAGTTCAAAATGATCCGGTAGAGATGCTTTAAATCATACTTTGCATTGATGAGTTCATTTATCAGATAACTCAGCAGGGCAGCATGGGTTTGTTGAGCTTCTGCCTTGTCGCTCGACTCCTCAAGTAATCCCTGTCCTAAGAGCCAGGTCCAGACGCGATTGGCCACAGTGCGCGTAAACCAGGGATTATGCGGAGTTACGAGCCAATCGGCGAATGGTAATCGCGGGTCGCGGTCATTGAGCAACTTGACCGTCGATCCATCGGGCAACCTTCCTTCCTCAGATGGTTTAGACTTGCGCTCATCGTAAAAGACAATCTCTTCCTTCCATTCATTGGTTGATTTGTAGCCGATTTGTGTGAAGAACGCTGAAAAGCCTTGTAGTTCCTGGTTCGACCAGGCTTCAGGTGAAATGCCCATGAATGTCAATGCAATGGTACGTGCAATATTCTGTGGCTCACGTCCCTGCACAGCACGATAGAAATTGACGGCAGGAACACGGAAGTTGCTCCCACTGGACGTCAACAGCTCTCTCGCCATTCTGTCGTAGGGGACATTATCCCGGAGACAGGCATACACCCAGTGATGATAAGCCCTGGCTGCGTTAGGCCAGAGATTGATGGGAAACTCAGATTTGATGCGAAGAACATCGCCCCATTTCATGGCCCAGTAATCAACATACTCTTTTCGGTTGAGCAAATGATCGATCAGTAACTGTCGTTTTCGGGGATTGGTATCTTTGATAAAGCTGCGTGCTTCCTCTGCCGTGGGTAGTGTTCCTATGACATCAATAAACACTCGTCGCACAAAGACCGCATCGCTGCAGAGAATTGCAGGTTCGATGTTATTCTCACGCAGTTTCGCATGGACCAGAGAATCTATGGGGTTATCGTTCGGTACAGTACTGTGGAGATCTTTACGATCGTTCACTGGTTTTTCGAATAAGTCCCGGCCTGAAGCATCTTGAACAGAATTCGGTGGCGGTGAAGCAGGCTTCTTCCCATCGAGCTGCCTTGCAGGATCGATTTTTGTTGGCACAGGCTTCGAAACAGGCTCGCTGCCTGAAGACACAGTGTTGATGGGATGAGACGGTGCAGCAACTTGGAACGCAACCAGATAGGTGAGACTTGCCCCGAAGATAAAGAATAACGCCAGACCAATCGTCAAGTACAAAACAAAAGGCTTAGGAAGTGTTCGATGGATGGGATGAATAGTCATCGGTTGTGGTGCAGAGCGATGAACCAAATGATATCCCAATTGGCAATTCGAACATTTCAGTCGAAGAGCTGAGGTCGCGGAAGTTCGCAAAGGCTCATCACAGCGTGGACAGCAATAGTGTGACATGGTTACCCTCCATGAACCAGTGCAGGCACAACAGCGTAGGGGCATTGGCGACGCTCAGGACAGGTGGAGGGGCAGTAAGGGACGCACTTTCCCGGTTCAGCGTTGACACCGTTGGTGCGCTCTGAAAGGGAACGATTGCTGGTGCGCAGGGCAGCTACGGACGCACCATCAGGTATTCGCGAATAGCCTATCGCCTCGACCTCTACCAGCAGATCAGGACGGCAAACATCAGCAATGACAAAACTGGATGGTACATGCCCCAGACATTGTTCACAGATAGAGCGTATCGTCTCGTAATCTTCCGATCGCTTGACATAAATACGGGCTACTGCCAGATCTTGCAACGTGGCACCACGGCATGGCAAGCCATGACGCTGGGCATTATCCTCTGATATTAAAGCCGTAATGTTGTTGATGGTCTCTAGCGTCTGTGCTGCTGCATCGCCCTGGTGCCGTGTTTCAGAATGAATGATGCTGGCAGTGCCGGAAATATAGAAGGTAGTTTCGACTCCCTGGCTAAGAGCCAGGGCTCGTGAGAACTTGGGACTCGTCGGACTGTAGAAGGGAGCATACGAGTAAGCGGCAGTCTGTCGCGGGTTTTCTAATGGCGTTGCAATCAGGTCTTCCTTATTACTGACAAGCGCTACGGCACTGAGATTGATCGAACGGCCTTGCGTTCCGATTCCGGTGCTGGCTGGATAGGCCCGGCCTGAAAAGGCAGCATGGAGATGATCAGACAGGAAACTGGTGCATTGATACACATCCGACCGCGCACGATTCATTTCCTTGTATCGTTGCGACGGGCCTTCGGGATCAACAATACCATCCAGCGAAACCCACAAGCGGAAGACCTGATCGAGTCGTGCTCCGCCTAGAGCCAAGAGTCTGCGAAGCTGTTGATAGCTACAAATTGTCTTCTCATAGACTCCGGTTGCGGAAGTCATTGGCTGTGCATAATCTGCATACACATAGGTGGTAGCGTCCCATCTTGTGACAACCACCCGGTCATTGATGCGCTGGATCTCCACTTTCTCTCTGCCAGATCCCAAACCTACGGCCTCTATCGACACTAAGGAGCCGTCACAGGGGGGCTGAATCAAGTAGTTAGTCGCAGGGAGATTCTTCCGATAGAAATCGTGAATGATCTCCCGACATGACGATACTCCTTTGACGTCAGATAGAAAAACAGCCTGGTGAACAACGCTTCCTTGAGCCCCTTCAGATTCCATGGTTGAATCAAGGATGCGCAATGCATCGCGAGTCTGCTCTTCTAAAGTAGTTCCTCGGCAGGGTTTAGCTGTAGCATAAACGTGCGAAACATCCCGAATGTTGACGACTGAGTATCCAAGACCATAAGAAGTCAGTCGATGTGCAACCCGATTGAGCATGATTTGCCCTTTCAGACATGACCCATGCAAACAGTACTTTATGAAACCCCAGAGTCGACGATGAGCCTCGATAAAAATAGGATTAATTTATCTTATTTATTGGTGATCTTATGAATGCTTTGGACATGTTGAGGAAAGAGCATCGAATCATTGAGCAAGTGTTGCGTTGTGTGGATTCCATCTGTTCCAAGTGGTACATGAAGTCCACGATTGACACCAATCTGGCCCGCGTTGCTCTCTTATTCCTGCGGGATTTTGCCGACGGATGCCACCACCACAAGGAAGAAGCATTGCTGTTTCCGTTATTGGAAAAGCGAAACAAGTCTTCCGAATCGACTCAAGTGACGAGATTGCTCGACGACCACAGAATATGCAGAGAATTGCTCGGCAGAATGAACAAGGTTATCGACCGCTACGATGGCGGGCAGCATGATGCTGGTGATGAATTTGCAGCACTGGTTACACAATATGTTCCATTGCTGAAACGGCATATTGCCCTGGAAGACCACGATCTCTTTGTGATCGCTGCTGACAAATTGTCGACGAAGGAGAAGGAAGGATTGCAAACCATGTTTGCTCAGCTCGATAAAACATCTCGCTTTGCAGATGAATGGTACCAGAAATTAGCCTGTCACCTGACTGCTCAGTTGAACCTGCCAGTGCCAGACTTCACCGATATCAACACCTCGGCATGTCGTTGCCTGAATTTCCTGAAAGAGATGAAACGAACAGCAGATCAGTGAGCAGATGACTGGTAATAACTGCCTGAGAACAGTCGCTGTCAGGTAGCCTGCTGAAATGGAGGAAAAATGCTGGAATCGGTACAGTCATACCAGCAACAGAAAGAAGGCTGCCACGGTCCCGTTCACGTTTCAGCAATCGGGACCTTGTCATCGGAAGATGCCAGCCAGCTACTCGTCTTTACTCCCGGTAAGGTTTTTTATCTGAATACAGCTTCAGCCTGATACGAGCATCGTCTCCTTCGCTCGCCAGGTATTCCTTGTTTTCCAGAGCAGTTGCCTGGTGTTTGATAGCAGCATCATATTGGCCTCGGGCAGCTGCGATCACGCTCAGAGTTTCTTCGTTCCAGGGGTCATGTGGTCTGAGTGCTACGACAGACTTCATTAGTTCAGCAGCGCTGTCCAGATTGCGGTATTTTTCATCGGCACAGCTTGCCAGAAGAAATGCTTTATTGTTCAGTGCTGACTCATTTTTAGGATCAAGCTGAATCGCTTTGGAAAAATCCTGGAGCGCTTTCTCGTATTGCTTGGTACGTCGCCAAGCCAGACCACGATTGTTCAAGAAAGTACTGTCATTAGGATCAAGCCGAATGGCTTCGGAAAAATCCTGTATGGCCTTCTCGTACTCCTTCTTGTCATACCACGCCAGGCCACGATTGAATAAGGTGATCGCTACCCTGGAATCCAAGCGAATGGCCTCCGAGTAATCCTGGATTGCTTTGTCAAGATCATGCTTGGAGTGGTAGATGGTACCACGATGGAAGAAGGCTGCATCCAATTTCGTGTCAATCCGCACGGCCTCCGAAAAATCGTGGATTGCCTTGTCGGGTTCGCTTAAATTACTCCAGGCAAAACCCCGGTTATGGTATGCCAACGCGAATCCTGGGTTGAGACGAATCGTTTCAGAATAATCTTGAATCGCCTTGTCAAAGTCCTTCATGTACTGGAAAGCGTTGCCACGGTAGAAATAAGCCATGGATAACTTAGGCTCCAGCTTGACAGCTGACGAATAATCCTGGATTGCTTTATCGAGATCGTTCTGGCTTCTCCAGACAATGCCACGCTGAAAGTACGCCTGAGCAAATCCTGGATTCAAACGAATCGCTTCCGAATAGTCGTGCAGAGCGTGGTCATACTCTTTGTTGTTTTGACGCGCGAGCCCTCGGTAGTAAAAGGCGAAGACGGAATGGGGCGCAAGCTGGATGGATTCTGAGAAATCCTGGATGGCTCGACGGTATTGATTCTTGTAACACCATGCGATCCCACGAACATAATATGTTGAAGCATTTCGCGGCTCGAGCCGGATGGCTTCAGTAAGATCCTGCAGTGCCTTGTCATACGATTTCATTTCACCCCAAACGACGCCACGATAGAAGTGGGCAGCAGGAAGCTTGGGATCAAGTCGAATGACTTCCGAATAATCGTGAATCGCCTTGTCGAAGTCGCGTTTATTGCTCCAGGCCGTACCACGATAGACAAGAGCCTCCAGGTGGTTGGGGTCCAGTCGGATGGCTTCCGAAAAATCTAGAATTGCCTTTTCAAAGTCGTTCTTATTGCCCCACGCTGCGCCTCGATAACAATAGGCTGATGCCAGCTTTGTATCTAGTCGTAATGCTTCAGAAAAGTCCTGTATGGCTTTGTCATTTTCGTTTTTGTGTCCCCAGGCAATCCCCCGATTGTAGTAAGCAGAGACATCCTTGGGGTCCAACTTGATTGCCGTTGAATAGTCCTGCAGCGCCTTTTCAAATTCTCCTTTCTTGTGCCACGCCTGACCGCGAGTGGCAAACGCTGCTGCCGAGGGGTGTAACCTGATCGCTTCATCGGCGTCTTTGATGGCAATTTCCAATTCTCCCTTCATGGACCACAGCCAGGCTCTGCGATCGTAGGCTTCTGCCAGGTAGTCTCTGGCTTGAATTCGCTTGGTGAAATAGGAAATCCCCTCGTCGACTGTCACGAGTTTATCCTTGTCGATCCAGTCAACCTTGTCGCGCATCATAATCTTGACGGATTCACCTTTATCTTCCAGTACTTTTGCCGGCCAATAGCAGATATTTCCGATCAGCAAAGCCTGGCCTTCACCTTCAAGCCGATGGAGACTGGACGCCCCCCGTTTCGGGATCACTTCTTTCCCCACCCAATTGTCATCAGCAAAGGCACAGCAGTGTGCCAGCAGGAGAGCCACCAGCACTCGAAAGCTGGTGCGTAGCAACAAGTGCAGCATGATGTTCATCCTCCTTCAAACGGTCAGATTGCATCGTCATGCATAATAACAAGACAATATGATACAAAAATCTTATTATAACTCAAGGCAATTCAGATGATCGACTTGGCATCGTCAGATCTGCTTACGGCAAATAGATGCATCTATGTGCCACTGCAGCTGTCGAGATCGACGACCCGACTCGAATCATGCGCTAAAACAGAAACCGATGAGCTGTACCGGATTCAACACGAAGGGATAGCCAATGTCATTGCCGTTAGTGATTCAAGGTGGTATGGGAGTTGGAGTTTCAGGCTGGCGATTGGCACATGCCGTGGCGGCAGGAGGGCAATTAGGCGTAGTCTCCGGAACCGCGCTTGATACAGTCATGGTGCGTCTTCTGCAATCGGGTGATCAAGATGGTCGCATTCGTTCAGCCTTGAAGCAATTCCCCATTCCAAACCTGGCACGCCAGATTCTGGAACGTTTCTACCATCCTGCCGATGCAGTCACCTGTGATCCTGCTCAGACATCGAAACGTCGATATAAGTTGTTACCGATGATTCAAGCAAGCATGTCTACATTCAGAAAAGGGCTGTTGGTAGCAGCTAATTTCGTTGAGGTATTTCTTGCCAAGTCAGGCCTCATGCCAGTACCGATTGATTCAACTGCATCGCAGTGGCAGGTCGGGATCAACTATCTTGAGAAAATTCAAGTTGCACTGTTGCCTGGTCTTTATGGGGCAATGCTTGCTGGTGTGGATGTGGTGCTCGTCGGTGCTGGAATACCTGATAAGATTCCCGATGCTTTGGATCGCCTGGCCCGACACGAACCTGCAACGATCACCATGGATGTGATTGACGGTGTTGAAGGTGATGGGAAACTGCTTTTTGAGCCTGCGAAGTTGTGGGAAGACCAGGGTTTGTCTTGTCCGACTGTGCCGTTCAAGCGCCCGGCATTCCTACCCATCATTTCTTCAGCAACGCTGGCCCGAGCTTTGCTTAAGAAAGCTCCCACAGGGATCGATGGCTTTGTTGTAGAAGGGAATATTGCCGGCGGGCACAATGCTCCACCTCGCGGGGGGCTGCAACTTACCAGTGCTGGTGAGCCAATGTATGGAACCCGCGATCAGATTGATTTAAAACAAATGAGTATGCTCGGTAAACCATTCTGGCTGGCAGGTGGTTACGGATCTTCAGAACAGCTTGCCGCAGCTCAAGCTGCAGGTGCAACAGGCATCCAGGCAGGTACCCTTTTTGCATTTTGTGAAGAATCGGGATTAACCCCGAATCTCAAACAACGATTCTTGGAGCAACTGCTTTCAACGAACGGAAATGGAGAACGTACTCAGAGTCCGGTATTCACAGATCCACATGCCTCTCCCACCGGTTTCCCATTCAAAGTTGCTCTATTATCGGAAACACTCTCTGAAGCTGAACATTACGCCAACCGTCCAAGAATATGTGATCTGGGTTACTTGCGTCGCGCCTATCGCGCCTCGGATGGCACTATTCATTACCGCTGTCCAGGCGAGCCCATAGATGACTACCTGAAGAAGGGGGGACAACTGGAAGAAACACAGGGACGAAAGTGCCTTTGCAATGCACTTGTGGCTAACCTCGGGCTCGGCCAGCGCCGTGCTGTCGAAGATACGTTTTACGAAGAGGTTCCCTTGCTTACTGCTGGGAACGACATTGAATGTGTCAGGCCTCTCATTAGCCCGCGCAATTTGTCGTACACTGCGCAGGATGCTCTGAAGCATTTACTTGCCCCTGATAAAACACTCAATTCCAGGCCCGCTTCTGATATCCCACATGGAACCATCTAACCAAATCATCAAACAGCACGCCAGTGAACTGAAGCTGGTTGGCATGTCGCCATAAATAGGATAATATAATCCTATTATGGCACGTCTCGATATGCTGAGAGACGGACGCTGAACAATTTCCCCATTCTTGGAGATGACGCATGTCCACATTCATCACGATGATCAAGTTTACTCAACAAGGCATCAAGGATGTCGATCATACGACCAAGCGCGCAACAGCATTCAATGCTGCGGTTAAAAAGTTAGGAGTTAAAGTCAAAGACATCTATTGGACCCTGGGAGACCACGATGGTGTCCTGATCTTTGAAGCCGAAAACGATGCTGTAGCTGCCACTGCGCTGTTAAGCCTCGCAGCGATGGGCAACGTACATACCACAACCTGTCGTGCATTTTCTGCTGCTGAAATGGAACAAATCCTTGCCAAGGTGCATGTTAGTTGAAATAAGGTAAGTGCGTGCCGGTAGCTGTTGGGGGGCTCTGTCACTGACGGGGAGGACACGTGATGCAATTACGATGCATGCCCAAGTTGTTGCTTGCCTTGTCGCTGATGATCGTTGCAGGCACCCTCTGGTCGCAAGAGCGTGTCCCAGCCTCACTCCTCACGGTTCCATTCTCTCGTGTGACGATCAATGATGATTTCTGGTCCCCCAAATTGAAAGTGATCCAGAATGCCACGCTGGAAGCCAATTTACGCCAGTGTGAACTGACTGGACGCATTCGCAACTTTGCGATTGCAGGAGGTCTGCAACAAGGCAAGCACGAAGGAGCACTGTACAACGATTCAGATGTGTACAAAGTCCTAGAGGGAGTTGCCTACTGCCTGAAACTCAACCGTGAACCTCAACTTGAGAAGCGTGCTGATCAGATCATAGTGGCGATTGCCGCCGCACAACAGCCTGATGGTTATCTCAACACGTACTACACGCTGGTGAAACCTCAGGAGAGATGGACCAATATCGCACATGGTCATGAGCTGTATTGTGCAGGACACCTGATTGAGGCAGCAGTGGCGTACTATCAGGCAACGGGCAAACGTCAGTTGCTCGATGTGGCCATCAGGAAAGCGGATCATATCTTGTCCGTTTTTGGCCCCCAAAGACGTCCCGATCCCTGTGGTCACCAGGAGATCGAACTTGCCCTGGTGAAACTGTGGCGCACGACAGATGAACGCAAGTACCTCAATCTGGCCCGATTTTTCATCGATACTCGAGGCGTACCCCATCCCCATCGAAAACTCTACGGCGAATACGCCCAGGACCACAAGCCTGTGCGAGAACAGATGGAAGTGGCAGGCCATGCGGTGCGAGCCATGTATCAGTACTGTGCCATGGCTGATCTGGCTGCAGAACTGCACGATGACACGCTGGTGAAACCCCTGCTCAGTATCTGGAACGACATCATCCACCGCAAGATGTATTTCACGGGAGGAATTGGTCCCTCCGCACGCAACGAAGGCTTTACCGTACCTTATGATCTGCCCAACGACACTGCGTATGCCGAAACCTGTGCCGCGATTGGCATGGCACTATGGAACCACCGCATGTTCCTGATGACTGGTGAAGCACGGTTCATCGACATTGTGGAACGCGAAATCTACAATGGGTTGCTTAGCGGGATTTCCCTGAACGGTGAGAGGTTCTTCTACACTAATCCGCTAGGCAGTCGAGGGAACCATCATCGTGTTCCCTGGTTTGACTGTTCCTGTTGTCCCACCAATATCGTCCGCTATCTCCCTGCATTGGGTGAACGACTCTATGCCACTGAAGGAAAAAATCATCTGTTCGCTTTGCTCTATATGAGCAATACCGCAGCTGTGCAACTCGGGGACCGAGTCATGAAGCTGACGCAGCAGACCAGGTACCCCTGGGAAGGGCTGATACAGTTCAAACTGGAACTCGATCGTCCCACCAGGTTTGCCCTGCATTTACGTATTCCGAGTTGGCTGAAGGGCACACCAGCCTGCTCCATTAATTCTCGTAACGAACCGATAACCATGGAATATGAACCGGGGAAGCTCACGCTCAAGAATGGCTTTCTTGTCATCGAACGCGAGTGGCGGACCGGAGATACAGTAGAGCTTTCACTTCCGATGCAGGTGCAGCGCGTGTATGCCGATCCCCAAGTAAAAGTCAATACAGGTCGTGTGGCACTGATGCGTGGCCCTATGGTGTATTGTCTTGAAGGTGCCGACCACCCTGGCAACCGTGTCAGGAATCTGGTACTTCCAACTGATGCAACGATAGCTGCAACCTGGGATGCCAGCTTGCTCGGCGGTGTCACCAGGCTGAATGGCATGGGTCAAGCTATTTCATTGAATAACAATCAGGAACGGGTTAGCCAGACGACTGCGTTCACTGCTGTTCCATATGCCTTGTGGGATAATCGGCGTCCTGGCGAAATGGTGGTTTGGCTTCCGGAGCAGAAGGAACTGGCTGAGATCTACAGGGAAATGAGCGGTGTATCGAATGGCATTGCCTACACAGCATCACATTGCGGCCCAGACGATACTTTGGATGAACTCAATAACCCCCGTGAACCAGCCAACTCACAGGATCAATCACTGCGGCGGATGACGTGGTGGCCTCAGCGAGGCGCCAGCGAGTGGCTGACCCTGAAGTTGCTCCATGTGAAACGCCTGAATCGGGTCCGTGTGTACTGGTACGATGATACCGGCCGAGGCCAATGCCGTGTGCCCGCTTCCTGGATGATGCAGTACAAGGATGAAGATGGCTGGAAACCTGTCAGGCTGGCTGCTGGCAGCCAGTACGGCTTGAAAAGGGACGGTTACAATGAGGTCGAATACGAAAGTGTGATTACCCAGGAATTGCGTATTAAAGTAGAATTGCAACCAGGCTTTTCATCTGGCGTTTTACGGTGGAAAGTGGAGTAAATTCGTGACTGTGGTACCGTCTGGAATGGATGCCGCACCTGGGTTCTCGTCGGACTGCATTGGGAGAGCGCAAGATATTGTTGGTTTCGAGCGTTGTGTTGAAATCTCCTGCTGACTTTCGACTTGTTCCAATGCGGCAGTGATGAGGTTTTCAAATTCAATAGCGTCAGGAATCTCTTCATTTTTTCGAACTCCAAGTTCGTGCAATCGAACATGAACATTTACTTTTTCGCGAACTTGTTCAAAGACTCCCCGGCAACATTCAATCGGGCAACCATCGATGATCCATACCTCACGGTCTTTTAGTTTTTTCAGGAACAGTGGGTTAGCTGCACCGATGCCTGCAAGGCAAGACATTTCAGCAATCCCCTTTTCGGTCAAGGTACGTCCTAGTTCGTAGGCTACCTTGCCTGCATTCGAGCAGCCTGCACAGGCAAAAACAATTGGAAGTGATTGACGCATTTTCGACCTCATTCCGCAGAGTGTTAACACTGTATCATCGAATACAAACTAGGCATGCGAACATACACAACCTCCTTTTTGACACGATGACTCAGTTACTGGAGTTGCACAATACTTACGGGTCAATTCATTGGCCAGATTGAGATAATATGCGTGCTTCCCTTCTCGCAGATCCTCATGTTCTGCACGCTGAAACGCTGCTAGTAGGTCTGCCTGGTCTGCATTACTGAGGACATGATCCGCCATGGCAAAGAGACAGTGATCTTCCTTGGAGATGTGCTGTCTTAGCAAGGCAGAATATTCCTCGGCAGCACGTGCAAACGAATCGCCTGCCTGACGATTGCCATTATTCCATTCGACGACTGCTGCATCCATGGAACTCAATAGCTGGCGTCCCTCATCATGTTCATGCAGCATCACGCCGATCGGGCCACGCTCTTTCGTCATTCCACGCGTTTCCAGCAGGGGAAACAGGTGCTGTTCCTCCTTGTGATGATGACAGCCATCAGCGAAGTGACGAAAGAAATCGATAGCTTGTAGTGCAGAAACCGTATCCAGAATGCCTTGTCGATAACATCGAACCGCCATGGTATCCAGACAATCCAGCACTCGCTCAATGGCTCTATGCTCTGCTTTGAGGACATCTGTAGCTCGCATGATAATCGCTCCTCGTGGATAATAAGACTTTATTATCCTATTATAGTTGAGATTACAGCCACAGGCTACCTCAATCATGAAATCACCTGTGACTGCCGGCCCTGTAAGTCAAAGTGAGCAGGTTACAATCCTCAAGCAGATGCTGAAATTGCATTTGGAAATAGGCATACTGTTTGCGTAATGGACACAGGCAAGGCAATCGGCAGCATTTCACTTTCAGTGGACATTCGCCCTCCGAGAAGAATTGGGGATTATCATGCAGTGCAACAATTTCTCCCAGCGTGATCTGATCTGGCGGCCTGGTGAGCTGAAAACCACCTCCCGGCCCTCGCGTTCCGCTGACTAAGCCTGCTCGAGCCAGATCAGTCAGCATTTTGGCGACAATAGGCCTCGGTAACCGACAGGCATCGGCAATTACACAAGCACTCATGCGGTGTGTGCCATAGGCTTCTGCAAGCCTGCACATGGCAGCTAAAGTGGTCCGGGTGAGTTTGCTGAAATGGAACATGATCAGATCCAGTTCATCGGGCACGGTAATCGACCTGGCGCCTCGCGAGTCACAGTACCGGCACAACCATCCATGTCTCAAAGAACAGGTAACTTGAAAGAAATGGGAAAATCGTCTTGATTCATACTGTAAACTATAGTATCTAGATATCTAGATCAGTTTATCTTGTTTTATCGGATTGCTGACACCCTTGCTTTGGATCGTGAGACGGCAATCAGCTAACCAGCGTTAGCATCCGACAAAACATCGTCACCAGGACCAAGGGTGGACGATGGCATCGGCAGCAACTCAGACTGGTGAGCTTTATCAGGTGGAAGTGCCTGCTACGCAATACTGGCGTCGGCAGATCAAATGCCAGGAAGCGTGTCCTGTCCACACCGATGCCCGTGGCTATGTACGTGCCATTGCCGAGCATGATTACCAGCGTGCCTACCTCATCGCGCGTGGTCCTAATCCCCTCGCCAGCATCTGTGGCAGAATCTGTGGTGCACCTTGTGAAGCAGCTTGCCGGCGAGGCGATTATGATCAGCCGATCGCTATCCGAGGATTAAAACGATTTGCTACAGAACGATATGGACCGGAAAAACTTGTCTCTGAATTGGGCACAGAGCAGTTCCACAGCAACTTTGTCACCAAAGCTGGTTCCGATGTCTGTGGAGCGCTGGATGAAATACAGCGATTACTCGAAGCCATCCGTTCTTCCGGTTGGAAGAAGCCGGAAGGCAAGCCCGTTGCCATCATCGGTTGTGGCCCTGCTGGTCTTGCCTGTGGGCACGATCTGGCCCTGATGGGCATACCGTCAATTATCTATGAAGCAGAACCTGTGCCTGCGGGCATGCTCTGGCTGGGAGTGCCTGAGTATCGACTGCCACGTGAACTGATTCGTGCTGAAGTGCAGGTGATCGAAGCGCTCGGTGTGCAGATTCGTTGCAACACCACGATTGGAAAAGACATCAGCTTCGAACAGCTACGTCAGGATCATGCGGCGGTAGTCATTGCTGTCGGAGCCAAGCGTTCTCGTGGTCTGAAGATGCCAGGCGTGGATGGGCCGGACGTGCTGGGTGGTGTCGATTTCCTGCGTGATGTTTCCCTGGGTCAGCCTCCCACGCTTGGCAGCAAAGTCGTTGTCATTGGCGGAGGCAATGTGGCATACGATGTGGGACGCACTGTACTTCGTCAGACCTACATCGATACTGCACGGGTAGCTGCACGTCAGCCCGATGTTCGCGAAGTACACCTCTGCTGCCTGGAAAGCCTGGAGGAGATGCCAGCGGATGATGTGGAAATCCATGAAGGTGATGAGGAAGGTCTCCGTCGGCATAATAGCTTGGGGCCTCTCCAGGTGGTGCGAAATGAGGCTGGGCGGGTAACCGGCGTGGAGTTCCAGCACGTCGTCCGGGTCTTTGATGAAAACAGGAAATTTAACCCAGTCTTCGACGCTGACAAAAAAACTGTCCTGCCTGCGGATACCGTGATTCTCTCCATCGGACAGTCTTCCGACCTGTCGTTCTTGGACCCGGAAGCGAACGGCATCAAGCTGCGTGCCCCCGGCATTATCGAACTCAACCCGGAAACACTCGAATCCACCGCTGCAGGTGTGTTCGTGGCAGGTGACTTGGCTCATGGCACGAAGCTCATGATTCATGCCATTGCCTCGGGCAAGAAGGCGGCTCGTTCGATTTATCATCGCATCACCGGCAAGAAGATTGAAACCGAAGTGACCGAGGTACACCGGGCCATCGAACACTATCGACGGGAACTGGACTACGAGAAGCCTCGTCGATTCTCCATCCCGGTGTTGAGTCCGGAGGAGCGATTGCAGAATCCCAGGGCGATGGTGGAACTGGGGTACGGTGAAGCGGTAGCCCAATGCGAAGCTGCACGCTGCCTGGATTGTGGTGTGAACACGATCTTCGATGGTACCAGGTGCATCTTGTGTGGTGGCTGTGTGGACGTCTGCCCCACGTATTGTCTGAAGCTCGTCGGCCTGGATCAAATCGCACCTTCCAGCGACATGCAGCGGTTGCTGGAAGCGGAGTACAGCTCTGAAGAAGAGCGCTTGCAGCACTCAGCCATTATCAAGGATGAAACACTTTGTATTCGGTGTGCTAACTGTGCATACCGCTGTCCCACTGGTGCCATCACCATGGAACGCTTTTCATTCGCGGAGAACTGGCGATGAACGATACTCATGACGATCACAATGTGGAACGTAGAGATTTTCTGACGAGCGCTGCGTTCTGGACAACGACGGGAGCTTTGGCCTTCGCCACGCTAGGCATTGCCCGCATGCCCAAGCCGGGTGTGTTTCCCGGACAATCATCACAGCTCAAGATAGGTATGCCGGGCGAATACCCCATCAATACCGATCCCGTGCGAGTTCCCGGCCAGAACCTTTTTGTCATTCACGATGAAACCGGCTTCGGGGTGATCAGTGGAATCTGTACGCATCTGGGATGCGTGGTAGCAGCGAAGCCCGAGGGTTTTGAATGTCCCTGTCATGGAAGCAGGTTTGCCAAAGATGGCAAGGTGGTTCAAGGGCCAGCCCCTTCAGCATTGGCCTGGTACGAGGTCAGTCTGGCAGCAGATGGTCAGATGCTGGTTGATATCAAACGCATGGTACTTCCAGGCACTAAGTACTCATTGTCTTAAAGGCGGCTGGCAGTCAGTTGCGGAACAGGAGCCTTCTCATGCAAGAAACGGCACCCACCACCAGGGATAATGAACCACAGCAACCTGCACCAAGTCCTTTGCCTTCACAGGTAGAGAAGGATTCGTTTCGAAAAAATCTGCGTGACCTGCCACGCAATCTGTGGGCGTCGATCTTCCGTGTCGGCAAACCAACGTCTGATCGAGCCCGCACGCAGAAGATCTTTAACAACTTTCTCTATCACATTCATGCGACACGCATCCATCTGAATTCGCTGCGATTTACCACCACCCTCGGCTTAGGCGTGGCATGTCTTGTCAGCTTCCTGATCACGCTGATCACCGGGATCCTGCTGATGATCTATTACTCCCCTTCGACCGAGCTGGCCTATCAATCGATCAAGGACATTCACTACATCGTTCCCACCGGGCGGTTCATCCGCAACCTGCACCGCTGGAGCGCGCAGATGATGGTCGTTCTGGTGATCGCTCATGCGGTACGCGTGTTCCTCACTGCCAGTTACAAGAAGCCACGTGAGTTTAACTGGCTGATCGGCATCGGGCTGCTCGTGGTCACCCTGGGTCTGAGCTTCACCGGATATCTGCTTCCCTGGGACCAGTTGGCCTTCTGGGCAGCCACCATCGGTGCCAATATCGCCAATTCACCACGGGAAGTGACCGAAGCACTGGGCATCACCCAGTGGTTTGATCCGGGCCGCTTCATGAAGCAACTGCTTCTTGGCGCTGATGATGTGGGACAGCCCGCTCTCATCCGTTTTTATCTACTGCATGTCATGATTCTCCCGATACTGCTAGCTTGGCTCATGGCAGTTCACTTCTGGCGGATTCGCAAGGATGGCGGTCTGGCGCGGCCCAGCGATGCAGAACTGATCGACATGGGAAAACTGACTCCCGACATGAGCAGCACTCTCGGCAAGAAAGTGTTCGAACCTGGCACCCGAAAGACGTATGGCCTGATGGCTATCGTCCGTGGTCGCTCGCCAGTAGTCGGGAAAGGGCCCGAGTATACGGTTCCCGCCTACCCACGTGCTTTTCGTGCCGAGATGGCGATTGCCATGGTCGTGATAGCCGTCTGCATGTTGCTGTCTCTCTTCTTCGATGCCCCGCTAAAAGAGAAGGCCAACGCCCTGGTGCCGGAGAATCCTGCCAAGGCTCCCTGTACTTCCTGGGCATTCAGGAACTCGTGAGCTTCTCGGCATTCACAGGTGGTGTGCTGCTCCCTGGCATCGTCGTGCTTGGACTGGCGCTCATTCCTTTCCTGGATCGCGAGAAAGAGCCTAGTGGTGTCTGGTTCAGTGGTGCAAAAGGAAAACGCGTCTTCCTTTGGTCGGTGCTCGTCAGCAGTATCGTGGTCATCGGTGTGGAGTTCATTGCCATCCGGTTTGGTTGGCTGAGGACGTGGTTCCCCAACATTCACCAGATGTGGATCGTCATCATCAACCCTGGGACCGTCATGGCAGTGTTGCTTGCCTTGTGGTCGCAATGGGTATTGCGTCGAACAGGGTCCACCAGAATGTCCGCCATCGCCCTGTTCACGTCCATTTTGGTGGGCTTCCTCATCCTGACCTATATCGCAACGTTCCTGCGTGGTCCGAACTGGAACTTTTATTGGAGTGAAAGCCAATGGCCGGTGCACTAACCGAAACCAACGCTCCGTCTGTTCCAGGCTCACCTCCTTTCCTGGTGCGATGGGATAAGACTGTGAAATGGACATTGTTCATCAGCAGCCTCGTTACGCTGGGGTTGTTACTGGCTGCCATGTTTCACGAGAATTTCATGAGCCACTGGCGGCACGTTCAGAACGAATACCGTCTGATGCTGCTTTCCTCCTCGGATGAAAAGCAGCGAAAACTCGGTGAGAAGTTTGATACCGAGATTCGGCAGGTGGATCTGCCCCAGTTGGGAACGGTTGATCGTTGTGTGAGCTGCCACAACGGGATAGAGAACCCGGCGTTTGCCGATGCCAAGCAGCCTCATCGTATGCACTCCGGGAAATACCTACAGTGGCATCCAGTCAGTAAATACGGCTGCACGATTTGCCATCGTGGGCAGGGTTCGGCGACCGATTTCTTTGAAGCCAAGGCTGTCGATGTTCATTGGGACTATCCCCTGTTGCCACTCAATCTGACTCAGGCCAGTTGCGGCTCCTGCCATGCCTCTGATTCCAAGGAGATGCAGACTCATGCACCATTGCTGGCGGAAGGCCATCTGTTGTTTATGGATCGTGGTTGTCAGAGTTGTCACAAACTGGGTGGTGTCGGTGGACAACTTGGTCCTTCACTCGATGGCATCGGAATGAAAATAAAGCATCAGCTTCCGATGGCTCATGTTGCTGGCGAGCACACGTTACCCAATTGGCTTGCTCAGCATTTCGAGAATCCGCAGAAAATCGTGGCAGGAAGCCAGATGCGACCACCCAAGCTGACTGCATCGGAAAATGTTGACTTGACGGTCTACATGCTCAGCTTGAGCAATCGCGATCTCCCGCAGACCTATGTTCCGAAGGACAGGATTGCCGCTCAGAACCGTGAGCACTTCCACAAGGAGATGGATGGCGCTGTTCTGTTCAAGAACTACTGTGCCAACTGTCATGGCAACGGCAGCTTTGCAGAGTGGGATAAGTTCTTTGTCCGCTTCATGCCCGCCGTGCGGGGACCAGGCTTACGAGGGCTGGCTGATCGTGAGTATTTCAAGGCAGCAATTACCCAGGGCCGGCCAGGCACCTTGATGCCAGCCTGGGGCAAGAACGCTGGCGGTTTGACAGACGAACAAGTTGAGAAACTGGTGACTTATCTCATGGCAGGGGATCAGCGCACGTGGACGCCGCCTGCCTCGCCCCTGGCATCTGTCTCTGGTGGTAACGCTCAACGTGGCAACGAACTCTTTCAGCAGATGTGTGCCGGATGCCATGGGGCAAACAAGCTGGCGCCAACGTTGAGCAACACGGTGCTGCTGCAATCGGCCAGTGATGACTTCCTGGCTCGTACGATTCTGTTCGGTCGCCCCGATACTCCCATGCCTGCTTTCCGTCGTGAAGGGGCACAAGGCCTCAGTGACGAGGAAGTACGTGACCTGATTGCTTACGTTCGATCACTGGGCAAAAAAGGATCCAAGCCATGAACCAGGATACTAGCCCTGTCACTCGCCGTGGTTTTCTGGGATTGATGGGCGGCATCGCTTCGACTTGCTTCGTCGGCTGCGGTTCCACGCCTGTTACTCCCCCTCTCACGCCGATAACCGACTTCGATCCACTGGCGTTCTATCCCTTCCGTGGTTGGGAATCGTTCTATCGTGAGCAGTTCAAGTACGACAAGGTCGTGCGGTCCACCCACTCTGCCAATTGCACGGGAAGCTGCTCGTGGATGGTCTATGTTCGCGATGGCGTGATGATTCGCGAGGAACAGGCTGCCGATTATCCGCGCATCAGTGAAGACCTGCCGGATTACAATCCGCGAGGCTGTCAGAAAGGGGCCTGCTTTGTTGAGTACGTGTACGGTGCCCAGCGAATCAAGTATCCACTCATGCGAAAAGGATTACGTGAGGGCAAACCCGTCGAACGAGGAACTGGCCTCTGGGAACGAGTAACCTGGGATGAAGCACTGGATTACATTGCCAACAAACTGCTGGACAATGTCTATCAGCACGGGCCGGATACCAACACGTTTTTCTCGGTCATCCCCGCCATGAGTCCCGTCAGCTTCGCTGGTGGCGCCCGGATCTGCCATTTCCTGGGTGGCGTGTTCAACAGTTTCTACGACTGGTACTGCGATCTGCCTCCTGGTGAACCCATCACCTGGGGAGTGCAGACCGAATCCTGCGAGTGTGCTGACTGGTTCAACTCCAAATACATCATCATGTGGGGTGCCAATGCGGTACAGACTCGTATTCCGGATGCACACTTCGCCTACGAAGCCCGCTACAACGGTGCCAAGATCTGCGTGATCAGCCCTGATTTCAACAGTTCGTGTGTGCATGCAGATCACTATCTGCAGATTCAGCCAGGCACCGATGCCATGCTGGCGATGGGTATTGCCCGGCTACTGGTCGAGAATAACTGGATCAACCGATCGTATGCAACAGAGCAAACCGATATGCCCATGCTGGTGCGTATCGATAACGGCAAGTTTCTGCGTGAGAAAGACTTGGTGGAAAAGGGCGACAACGAAATCTTCTACCTCTGGGACAAGAAATCAGGCAGTGCTGTCAAGGCGCCGGGTTGTGCCGGTCTGAAAAAGAAAGACAAAGAGCATGCTTCGATCAGTCTGGAAGGTCTGGATATCGCTCTAGAAGGCAAGTTTACGGTTAAGCTCCTCGATGGGAAGTCGGTGGAAGTCACCACGGTATTCGAAAAGCTGAAAGAAGAATTGAAACGGTATCCTCTTGCCGAAGTAGCCAAGGTCACTGGTTTGCCCGCACATGAGATTGAAGCGATGGCCCGCGACCTGGGTACTCGGCATCCAGCCATGATCGTTCATGGTGCGGGAACCAACCACTGGTTCCACAACGATTCCATGAACCGGGCGATGATCATGCTCGTGGCACTCACCGGCAACGTGGGTGTCAATGGCGGCGGGTTCAATCACTATGTCGGCCAGGAACGAGTCTGGCCTGAGCATGGCTTCAAGGAACTTAGCTTTCCCAAAGGCCCCAAGAAGCAGCGTTGGCAGAACACCACACTGTGGACCTACATCCATTCCACCAACAAAGATCCCCATCCGTATGCTGGCCGACCCATTGAGGAATGGATTCGTGAATCAGTTGTCAATGGCTGGATGCCACTCTGGCCCAAGAACGATTGGGCCAATGTGAAGGACATCAAAAACCCGCCGCGCAAGCCACGTGCACTGATTGTCTGGCGTGCCAATTACCTGAATCAGGCCAAGGGCAGTGAACTCATCATCGATTCGCTCTGGAAACAACTCGATCTGGTGGTGGATGTCAACTACCGCATGGATACGACTGCCCTGTACAGCGATGTGGTGCTCCCCGCTTCCAGTTACTACGAGAAGACTGATCTGAACTCTACCGATTGTCACAGCTTCATGCACCCCTTTGGTAAGGCGCTCGATCCGTTGTTTGAGAGCAAGACTGATTGGGATCTTTTTGGAGCTCTGGCAAGAAAGATTGCAAAGCTTGCCAAGAAGCGTGGACTGGCTCCTTATAAAGACGATGAACTGGATTGGCAGCGCGATTTCACCAAACTCTACGAAGACTGGTCCGGAAAGGGTGAAGTCGAATCGGACGAATCAGCGTGCAACTTCATTCTGAGTCATTCCATGGAAACCAAAGGGATGACCTACCGGGATTTGCAGAATGGGCCCAAACGATTTGTGGCTACGGATCCCGAGATCTGGACGAGTGATATCGAGCCAGGCATTGCCTACACACCATTCAAGCACCACGTGCAGAAGAAGAAACCCTGGCGGACCATGGTGGGTCGCCAGCAGTTCTATATCGACCATGATTGGTTCCTGAAACTGGGTGAACAGCTCCCTGCTCATCATGAACCCATACCCGAGGATGATTCCAAATATCCCCTCTTTTGGAATACGCCACACGGACGCTGGTCCATCCATTCCACCTGGCGAGACAATCGCTACATGCTGCGTCTGCAGCGAGGGGTGCCCCTTGTCTACATCCACCCAGAAGATGCCAGAAAGCGTGGCATTGCTGATGGCGACTGGGTGAAGATCTTCAACCAAATCGGGCATTGTGTTTGCCTCTGTCAGTTCTTACCTGGTGAAAAGTCGGGGCGACTCACCATGTATCACGGCTGGGAGAAATACCTGGGATTCGGTGAAGGTGGGTGGCAGAGCCTGACCTACGTCAAGATCAAACCCACCCAGTTGGTCGGGAAGTACGGGCAAATGACCTTTGCCCTGAACTACTGGGGACCGACCGGCAACAATCGTGACAGCAAAGTCGAGATTGAGAAATTCAAAGGGGTTCCACCAACTCAGCTGGCTTAATCCTGGATGCAAAGCGGTTGCTCCAGAAAGGAATGGATCATGTCGAAGCATCAATATGCCATGGTGATGGATCTGAATAAATGCCTCGGCTGCCAGACTTGCACCATGGCCTGCAAGAAGCAATGGACTGATCACGATGGCATGGAGTACATGTACTGGAACAACGTCGAAACCAGGCCAGGCAAAGGTTATCCCAGGAACTGGGATACCATCGGTGGTGGGTTCGACCGAACCGGTCACTTACAGCCTTCGCCATTGCCTGCCGCTCAGGATTATGGCAAAGCCTGGGAGTACAATTACGAAGATCGCCTCTTCAAAGGGTCGAAGAAGCCTGTCGTGCCCAACGATCCCGGACTCTCCTGGGGGCCTAACTGGGATGAAGATTCGGGGCAGCTCAATGGCAACGATAACTTCTACTTCTATCTGCCACGCATTTGCAATCACTGCACCCACCCCGCCTGCGTGGAAGCCTGTACCACCAAGGCGATTTACAAACGCGAAGAAGATGGCATCGTCCTCATCGATCAGGACCGGTGCAAAGGCTACCGACATTGCATTCAGGCTTGCCCCTATAAGAAGATTTATTTCAATGAAGTTTTGGGCAAAAGTCAGAAATGCATCTTCTGTTACCCACGATTAGAGAAGGGTATTGTCAACGCCTGTGCAGCCCAGTGCCCGGGGCGTATCCGATTTGTGGGTCTGCTCGATGACCCGGAATCTCCCGTCCACAAGCTGGTTTACAAATACAAGATTGCCCTAGGACTGCTGCCGGATCGTGGCACCGGGCCCAATGTCTATTACGTTCCGCCGTTCAATCCACCTCGCAAAGCCAACTATGGAAAAGGGCTGCTGCAGGATCCACGCATCCCCTTGGGATATCTTCGCTACCTCTTTGGCCCCGCAGTCGATGATGTGTTGCTTCGCCTGGATGCTGAACTGAAGAAAGCCCAGGACGGTGGCAAAAGCGAAATGCTGCAACTGCTCATTGGCCGTGATGATACTGTTCGGTATCGGCTTGTGGATGCAGCCACGATGAAGCCCTATCAGCCAACGAAAACCTATCAGATGGTTCAGCTCGGTATCAAAAAACGACATTGATCATGGGCATCGGAACAGGGTAATCGGCAGAGGAGTCATGAAATGTCACCGAAACGCAGCGTCATCCAAGCATCGATTCTCTTGTTGATGGTGCAAGCTGCATCTCGGATTCCCGGCGCCGCTGAACGCCCAGCAGCCTCCATATGCTGTGCCGTCTACTAGGTCTTCAGAAGCTGTACTGAAACCACCTGCTGATATGCGAATTGCCATTAATATCAGCGAAGCAGATGTCAAAGCACTCACCAATCCCCGAGATGCTGTGTGGAACCAGGCCAAACCAACCAAAGTACTGCTCAACCGCACGCCACGTGTGTATCAGACGGAATCGATGGAATCACGAAAGCCGCCGACATTGGACGTGCGAGCCTGGCGAACCGGTGGCAAGCTCTACGTTCGACTGCAATGGGATGATCCCACCGAAAACAAACCAGTAGCACCTCAGAAGAAATCGGGAGAAGGCGGCTCCGCGGCCCAGCTCTATAAGCAACCCACGGGAGAGACCTCCACTTTTGCCGATGCTGCTGCAGTCATGGTCCCGGAGAAATGGGCGGGGGGGGCGTTTCCATCGGTCATCATGGGTGATCAGACGACCGCGTCCAACATCTATTACTGGAACGCCAGTCGGGGGACACAAATGCTCCGGGCCAATGGACGGGCAACCCAGAAGCCTTTAGGAGATACATTCAAGTATCAGGCTAACTACCTCGAAAGCAAGTGGACTGTAGTTGAAGAACTACCAGACCAGCCAGACGGTACGCCGATGGCATTTGCCATCTGGGATGGGCAGTTCCAGGATCGTGATGGGCTGAAATTCTTTTCCATCTGGTACGTCTTAGGGGGCAAATAATGGTCACGACTTATGCAACCAAACAGGTGCCACAGCTGATTCAGGTGCAGAAGTTGACACAAGTGCGTAGTGATGTCTATCGCTTCTGCCTCCAGGCGATGGATAAGCCTACTCGTGTTCAGTACGACTGGCTGAACTCCAGGCCGTTTCGAACCAGCTTGAGAGCACTCTGCGAGCAATTTGAAGTCAGACTGCCAGCTGAACTCTCACTACCGCAAGATTTCGCGGCGTACGAAAGCGTCTATATTGCCTGCTTCGATGTAGGCATGCCTACTCCTCCCGTACCGTTACTCTCCAGTCACTACAACAAGCGTGAGCCAGTGCCCGCCACGATTCACGAACATGTACTGTTCTACAAACGCTTCGGGACGACGCTGGCCGAGGGTAATATCGAACCTGCGGATCACCTGAGCAATGAGCTGGCGTTCCTGATCTGGCTGGATGAACTGCTGCACGAAGGCGAGATTGATCCGGAATCCATCCATCAGGCCAGGCTTGATTTTCTCCGAAGGCATCCGTATCGCTGGCTGCCTCAGGCCTTGCAGGCCGCTCAGGAAAAAGAGTTGCCTGTGTTGTTCCTCGTACTTCTTCGTTTGTTGACTCATGCCATCAAAGAGGACGTTGAGTTGACACAATCCCTCCTGGGCGATCTCCATGATAAAGAAGGCGGAATACGATCGTCGTCAATTTGAACTTCTTCTGGATGATCATCAGAAGATGATTGACTTGATCAATGCACTGGAGCTGAAACTCTACAGCTTAGGGGAAGCACCGGATCATTCTCCCATTCAGGAATGTCAGCAGGCAGGTGGCCTCCTGATCAGTCAGCTTCGTAACCTGCTCTTTCGCTGGGATCAGGAAGTGCTGCCGCTACTTGATACTCTTACTACAACGCGATCTGCTACATCACCCTGAGCACGTATTTTGCGGATGGTTAGCCATGAAGATGGTAGAATAAAAAATCGAAGCAACGAATCGTAGGAATGAGATATGATCTCGCAGACGGTTGAATATGCATTGCGAGCTGCTGTACATCTCGCCCGCCACATACCCCGAGCACAAACAACCGATGAGATCGCCAAGGCAACTCAAGTACCAAGGCCTTACCTAGCTAAAGTTCTGCAAGGTCTCAATCGAGCTGACATCGTTCAGTCACAACGAGGCCTGGGAGGTGGCATCACACTGACCAGGAAAGCTTCAGAACTCACCATTCTGCAGATTATCAATGCTGTCGAACCACTGCAGCGCATCCACAGTTGCCCGTTGAAAATATCGAGTCACGGAATGCGCCTCTGTTCATTACACCGTCGTCTGGATGATGCCTTGGCTGGTGTAGAAAAGGCATTCAGCCAGACGACGCTTGCCGAGATACTCGACGAGCCGAATGACAGCCCGCCACTCTGCGAAGCACAGACACAGCTCAAGGTGAAACGCCGTACTACCAGCAAGAACTGAGCTGACAGCTAGGTTGCTGAACGAAACTCAGGATGCCTGATCTGGCCACCAGAATCGGCTACTCTAGCCATCATGACCATGGCTAACAAACACAAGATCAACACTATCCATCCCATGGTGAGTCTGGTTCCAGGCCGGTATTTTGCCAGGATCAGTGCAACGAGTGACACGGCAGCCAGTCCGTACGAAGTGACTGCCGCCAGCTTGGCTTGATCTTCATGAGTTTTCAGCCAGGTCTTTCCTGAGGCATCGAGCATGCCTCTGAGTGCCGAATGCTCAAATCGTTCTTCAGCCTGATTTCCGGACATCATGACGAGGAACGCAGACGCTCCGAAGAGCACGACCATCAGCAATGCCACGAATACGACCTCACTATTCTTTCGAATCAGGCCGTAGAGCAATGGAATACAAGCTGAGGCCAGCCCTAGAAGAGGCAAATGATTTACCATCGCATGCAGGTGTTCCGGGGTCATGAGCCTATTCATGAACGAACTCCTAGAAGAAGAACAGTGGATTGCACATGAACAGCCTGAGTGGGAATCATCGTTGACAATGAGGCTTCAACTGATAATAAGATACATATATCCTATTATTGACGCAAGGGCATATGTCTGGAAAACACACATAGTGCCAACTCAGCACGAATGGTAGGATCACGTCAGATCGAAAAGCTGTTCAGGATTGTCAACATGGCCAAGAAAACAAAACGCTCGACCAGCAAAGAGTCATCTCTACTTCCCGGACCTTATCAGCAGTTCATCCAGAAGTACCCGGACCTGGGGGAAGCACACGAGCAAATTGCCTCCGTCGTGGAACAGGTGGCTTCCCTGGATGCCAGGACCTGTGCCTTGATCAAGATTGGCATCTGCGTTGGTGCGGGGTTAGAGTCCGCTTTGCGAAGCCATGTACGAAGAGCAGTCAAGAATGGTGCATCTCGGGATGAGATCGAGCAAGCCATCTTGCTGGGCATGAATACGGTGGGCTTCCCACGCACCGTGGCAGCATGGACCTGGGCGAATAGCCAGTATGAACGAGGGATGGAATAAACACCAAGGAACACAAGAGTAATGATGTTATCTCGAACGTCTCTCCGTTGGGAAAATCCAGATACTGTCGCAGGTTTCACCCGCGCTTCACCAAATAGCACGCTGCTCACGTTTGCTCAGCAATTCTTGGATGCCGGACGAGGAACACGCTGCCTCGATATTGGCTGTGGTGCAGCACGCAACGCTATTCCGCTGGCACAGTTAGGCTTCCAGGTGAAAGGGACTGATCTCTCCGAGCCCATGCTTGCCGCGGCAAGAAAACGCATCAACGCGGTCGGTATCGCAGTTGATCTTGTCCTGGCACCCATGGCTCCACTTCCCTTTCGCGACGAGTCCTTCGATTTTGTCGTCGCTCATGGCATCTGGAATCTCGCACACTCAGGTGTCGGATTTGGTGAAGCAGTGAAAGAGGCTGCTCGCGTTTCCCGCCCTGGTGCTGGTCTTTTTCTGTTTACGTTTTCTCGCAACACACTTCCACCCGATGCCCAGCCCGACCCTGGCGAGACTTTTGTCTTTTCGTCGTGGAACGGCGAACCACAGTGTTTTCTCTCGGAAGATCAACTGCTGGAAGAACTGAGTCGCGCGGGGTTTTATCGCGACACAGTGGGACCTCTGACAGAGCACAATCTGCCACAACGAGATACGGTTCGATTAGCGAGAGGTGCTCCTGTCATTTACGAGGGAACCTTTGTCAAACGTTGACCTCAACGCAAATCGCCAGCGGGCAGGAACAATTCATTCACTTTATCCGGTATTAATTCAGGCTTTTCACCGGCATCCCAGGACGGAATACTGGTCTTGCCTGGAGGGTAAAGCGTTTCCATGGGAGCCCACACTTCATCTACTTTATCGGTGAACAGGTCGCCAATGAGCAGATCTGTCACCGTGCCTCGGAGGTGAGGATATTTCTTGATAAATTGTCCGAAGCTGAATCCGTCATAGTACTCACATACCAGCCGCCGCATCCGGTCAACCCCTTTGTTGAACATCGCACCCCATCGTCCCAGTTGTTGGGCTGAGGTATCTCCCCTGGCGATTCCATCAACAATCGCGTCAGCAGCCAGTTCCCCCGATTTCAGTGCAAGCAGAACGCCAGACGAATAGAGCGGATCAAGAAAGCCGAATGCATCACCGACGAGAACCCAGCCGTCACCTGCTACCTGCCTGGAACGGTAGGAGTAATCCTTGGTGGCAAAATATCCGGTGGCCCGCTCAGCGCCAGCAATGCGTTTCTGCACCGCCGGGCAGGCTGCAACCTCCTCGTTATAGGTTTGTTCATGCGTGCCACGACCTTTAAACAGGTAGTCAAACGGACCTACGACTCCGAGGCTCACCGTCTCATCATGCTGTGGGATATACCACCACCACCCCTGCTTATTGGTTGTCTGAATGACCACGGTGGCTCCTTCATCCTTGCCACTGTCTCGAAATGCTCCCTTCCAATAGGACCAAATCGCACCCTTGTTCAGAATAGGATCCCACAGTCGTAGATTGAATCGGTTCTGCAGCATCGTGCTCTGCCCGCTGGCATCAACCACCACCCTGGCATGCACGATCTCCTGTCTGCCACTTTCTGTTTGAACGCGCACTCCGACAGCCCGGTCACCTTCAAAAAGGATATCCAAAACCCGCCCCGGCTGATGAACCTCAACACCCTGCTCACGGGCGTTCTCGAGCATCATCTGGTCAAACTCGCTGCGGATCACCTGCCAGGTCTGTGAACATTCGTGGGGTTTATTATCGTGGAAATAGAACGGTGCCGACTCTTTTCCTGCTGAATTGACGAACTGCACACTGTACTTCTTGACAAACGCGCTGGCTTTCATCTTGTCCAGAATCTTCAAACGCTGAAACACCCAGTATGTTTCCGGGATCAGCGATTCGCCGATGTGAAAACGGGGAAACTTTTCCCGCTCATACAGCTTGACGCTTAACCCTTGTTGTGCAAGCAGAGTTGATACTGTACTGCCAGCTGGTCCACCACCAACGACGACTACATCGGCTGCCTGCGTTGTCATTGTCAAGCTCTCTCCAGGGAAGACTGCGGACCTCATTGATTGCAGTCTATTGAACTCACTTTACCAATATTACTTGTCTGGACAAGTATTGTTCAGACAATCATTCGCCATCCTTGCTATTTGTTTGTTGTTCAATGAGGTCGTACAGAATCGACAGCACTTTTTGTGGATCCAGCCCAAGCTTAAGGCAAGCATACTTCAACGATTTGCCTCCACAACTATGGTCAATCCCCAGTCTTTGAAACACTGCCTCAGTCATTGGGTAGTCAATCACCCAATCGGTCACGGCATCATCCACCGTGCATTGGATCACTGTTGTTACTCCTCGCAATGGTACATGCTAACAAAACCCTGGTGAATGATACCATAACTTGATGGATTCAAAATTGCGTCTTGTAACACTGGCAGAATGGCTCATCTTTAGTGCAATATGGATTGCTTCGTGCGCTGTAGCACTCTGCGTTGAGAGCTCATTGATTCTGAAGGAACCTTTGCCTTCCTGGCACATCCTGTTATTTGCCTGGACCAGCACTTTCTGTCACTACAACCTCCATTATCTTTTCAGAAATCGTCACGAAGCCATATCGAGGAGAGATTGCTGGTCGCGATCGCATCACAGCTGGTTTCTTCCGGCAATAGTGGCCAGTGGATTGGCTTCACTCTTTTGCGTTTTCCGCTTCACCGCAATTGAGTTGCTGGCAGTCTTGTTCATGACTGTCACGAGTTTACTCTATTCTTTACCACTCTTGCCTCACGGGTTCCGTTTAAAACAATGGGGTGTACTTAAACCGGTAATTCTTGCAGCTGTCTGGACCACCATGACTGTCTGGCTCCCTTCACACCAGGCAGACCCTGTCTTGCTTACACTGGTTCTATGCAGGCGGTTCGTGTTTATGCTGCTGCTCTGCCTGGCATTTGATGTGCGAGATCAAAGAAAAGACCAGCTCCAGGGAATCCATACGGTGCCCGTTCGTTGGGGAACTCAATTCACCTACCGTTTGATTGATCTACTGCTCATTATTTTTTCGGTACTTGCACTACTCGTTGAATGGGAACTTAACCGGCCGTTGATGTTGCTGGCGTTATGGACTTCTGCCTTGATGACAAAGATGACTATTCGTGCTACTACGACACAGAAAAGCGAGCTGTACTATCTCGGGATTCTTGATGGAATGATGATTCTCCAAGCGTTGCTCGTTGCCCTGAGCATGACGCTAAAATCGTGGGTCGCACAATGATAAGTGGCAGGTTCTGAGGTGGCGATACGAAGAATCGACTTTTTGCATTGAGAGTCAAACTCACCAGAAGTGCTATTTCGGTTTTTCTAACCCTCGGAACACCGGCACGCTGATAACCAGGCCGGCATATTTTGCTGTTTTGGATAGCTCCTTGAACATGCCTCCATGACAGCCGATGCAACCACTGGTGAGAGGAATCGCCAGGGCGCGACGATAGTAGCCCTCTTCTACTACTTCGTAGTCTGGTTTGCCTGCTGCAATTTCCTTGGCTGCCCGTTTCTCAAACTCAGTCTTTGGCTCGTGATCGACACTCATCGCCTTCATGTTCACTGAAATCCACTTTGCTTCCATCTTGGATTGTACTTTGATTTCTGTGAATACGTCTTCCATGGCCCGAGCTGGGAGAATTGCCTTATCACTGCGAAAATAGCGGTGGTGTAACATATCCAAAGTTGATGAATAGATGCTTTGCATCGTTTTCGCACGATCACGTGCTACTTCAACTGAGACGCAATCTTTCTCATCGACGATACTATCGGATGTCTTCGACTGGTTATTTTTCGAATCGGAATCTGCAAGTGGTTTAGCACAGAGGGCAACCACCATCCAAAGAACACATGTTGTGCCAAGCAGCTTTCTTCGCCTAAGTAACAACTGGGGCTTCATGTGCAGCTCCTACGGGCATGGGGGGCTCGATATTTGTCCAATGAGATAGCTGGTCTTCCATTCCCCTTTAACTGGTGGCCAGTTCTTGTTTAGGACCGAAAAACTCGAAATGGATATTACTTTCATCCACTCCCCACTCCTTGAGCCCTTGATAAAGGCCAACCATGAATGGCTTGGGACCACAGAAGTAAAACTCGGCGTCATTGCCCGGCAAAAGTTGGGAGAGTAACTTCGTATCAATCATCCCGGCGCTGTCACAACATTTCTGCTGAAGATCATTCGCCAAAGGAGCGTCGTATCGGAAGTGGATATGGAGATTCGCGCATTCGGAAGCCAGGTGCCGCACTTCACCCGCCAGGGCATGCACCCGACTGTTTCGAGCACCGTGAATGAAGTACACCGGTGCCTGGATGCGCTGATGCGCAAGGCTCTTGAGCATGGAGAGCACCGGCGTGATGCCAATACCGCCGGAGAGAAGCACAATCGGCTTGGCAGTGACTTTGGCAGGATCGAGCACGAACTCGCCACACGGTGGGCCGATTTTCAACTGATCACCTTTATTGATATGGTCGTGCAGGTAGTTCGATACCAAGCCATCCGGCGCGCTCGGCGAAGGGCTATCTTCCCGCTTCACGCTGATTCGATAGTGTTTCAAGCCAGGACGATCAGACAAACTGTAGTTTCGAGGTGAAGTAGGTGTAGCTGGATGATCAACATGTACGGTGATGTATTGCCCCGGTTTGAAAGTTGCCGGCGTGCTGCCGTCGGTGGGAACCAGATAGAACGAAGTGACGTTCTCGCTTTCAGGCACCTTGCGTTCAATAGTGAAACGACGGTGTCCGTTCCATCCCCCAGGTACTGATGCTTGCTCTCGATAAATCTCTGCTTCTCGTTTGATGAAAATGTCTGCCAGAAAGCCATAGGCCTCGCCCCAGGCTGCTGTCACTTGATCGGTAACAGCTTCGCCGAGTATGTCTTTGACCGCGATGAGGAGGTATTTCCCAACAATCGGGTAGTGTTCAGGCTGAATACCCAGGGAACAATGCTTTTGAGCAATCAATTCGACGGCGGGGCCAAGCACAGTGAGGTTATCAATGTTGGCTGCATAAGCGCAGATAGCTCCAGCCAAGGCACGTTGCTGACTGCCTGAGTGCTGGTGAGCCTGGTTGAAGAAGGCTTTGACTTCAGGGTTGCCTTCAAACATCAAGGTGTAAAACCGTCGCGTAATGGGTTCGGCATGCGCGATCACAGCGGGAGCGGTTGCTTTCACGATTGCAATGGTTTGTTCACTAAGCATGACTGCCTCTTCATGGGGAATGGTGCCGTCACTAGGTAGGTCGAATCGATCCCATGGATACGATCATTGACGGCTGCGGCAAGGCTCAGGAATCGCATCGATAGCGATTTAGCCATGCCCTTGAAATCTACATACCGATATGTAGTATTTCAAGAGCACGGAGAAAAAAATTGATGCTGCCCAAGACCGCCGAGTATGCTCTTCGAGCCACTGTCTGGTTGGCACGTGATCCAGCCTTTAATTTATTTTG
>WBZX01000294.1_pt1 | contig 48000 bp, 38 predicted proteins | sample 5204211 | NCBI WGS metagenome assembly WBZX01 (sample SAMN12344362, study PRJNA552823) | activated sludge metagenome | biome: Activated sludge suspended growth; feature: Nitrification reactor; material: Wastewater; isolation source: activated sludge from nitrification reactor of wastewater...
CGCCACCGACCGTTCCAGCCTGTTTCGTCTGGGACGTTGGTGCTATCGCCGTCATCGCCGCGTCCTAGTGGGTTGGGTCGGCATGATCATCATCTTCGGTGCCGCCACCGCTTCGGTCGGAACCGGGTACTCCTCCAGCTTCGGCGACTTCCAGAGTGAAGCCACCCGTGGCTTCGACTTGGTGGAGAAGGGGTTCGGGGGCGAGTCGGCCGGAGAGCGAGGAACCATTGTGTTCGTCGCCGAAGGCGGGCTCGACGATCCCGCGGCCCGCGCCGCCATCACTGAAATGGTGGAGGCGGCCGACGCCATCGAAGGCCTCGAGGTCACCAGTCCCTTCGACAACCCCACCCAGGTGGTGGCCGATGGTCCGCTGGCGGGGAAGTTGGGCTACGCCGACGTCCAGTTCGCGTCCACGATCACCGACTTCGCAGATATGCAAGCCATCGGCAAGAAGGTCAGGCTCCTGGTCCCGGCCGCCGAGAAGGCCGGGTTGCGCGTCGAGTTGGGGGGCCAGGTATTCGGGGAGTTCGAACCGCCCGAGTCAGAGGTGCTGGGGCTCGGATTCGCCATCGTCATCTTGATCTTGGCCTTCGGATCGGTTCTGGCCATGGGTTTGCCGATCGGCATGGCGGTGGCCGGCATCGCCTCGGGGGTGATGGTCGTGGGCCTGGTCTCAAACGTGATGACCATGCCCGACTTCACCTCGACCATCGCCGTGATGCTGGGCCTGGGGGTGGGCATCGACTACGCCCTGTTCATCGTCACCCGGTTCCGTGAGGACCTTCACCGGGGGATGCCGGGCGAGGAAGCCGCCGGTCATGCCATCGACACCGCCGGTCGGGCGGTGATCTTCGCCGGGATCACCGTCATCATCTCGGTCCTGGGCATGATCGTCATGGGCCTGGGATTCATCCGCGGCCTCGGCGTCGGATCGGCCATCGCCGTGGCCTTCACCCTGGCGGCGTCCATCACCCTCCTGCCTGCGCTGCTCGGCTTCGCTGGCTCCAAGCTGGAGGTCACGCGGCGCCGAGGCCTGGTCGCCGCCGGCCTGGTGGCGGTGGCCCTGGTGGGTCTGGGACTCGGGTTCCCGGCCGCGGCTGGGGCCCTCGGTCTGGCGGTACTCGTCTTGGTCGTGGGCACGTTCATCCCGGCCCTGCACCAGCCGCTCGAACCCCGACCACCCCGGGACCCGCGGACCACGTTCTGGTATCGCTTCGCTGGTTTCGTCCAGCGTCGGCCGTGGCCCATCGCCATCGGCGGTCTCGCCCTCCTCGCCTTCTTGGCCATCCCCGTCCTCAGCCTGCGCCTGGGCTTTTCCGACGAGGGCAACTACCCCGAGCACACCACCACCCGCCAGGCCTACGACCTGTTGGCCGAAGGGTTCGGTCCCGGGTTCAACGGTCCGCTCCTGCTGGTCAGCGAGGTTCCGGACGGGACCGATCCCAAGGCGCTCGAAGCGGTGTCGAGGGCGGTGGCGGCCACCGACGGCATCGCCTTCGTGTCTCCGGCCATGACGTCCCAGGACGGCACCGTTGCCCGCTGGTTCGCCATCCCCGAGACTGCCCCTCAGGACGCCGCCACCTATTCGCTGGTGCGCGAACTGCGTGACACCGTCTTGGAGGACGCGACCAAGGGAACCGGTCTGGATGTGTTGGTGTCGTCGGGCACGGCCATCGGCGTCGACTTCTCGGAATACCTGGCCGAGCGGTACCCGATCTTCTTCGGCGTGATCCTCGGTTTGTCGTTCATCTTGTTGATGGCGGTGTTCCGATCGATCCTGGTTCCGCTCAAGGCGGTGTTCGTCAACCTGCTGTCCATCGGGGCGGCCTACGGCGTGGCCGTTGCCGTCTTCTCGTGGGGCTGGGGTGGATCGTTGATCGGTGTGTCTGGAGGTGGACCGATCGAACCGTTCATCCCGATGATGCTGTTCGCCATCGTCTTCGGGTTGTCCATGGACTACGAGGTCTTCCTGCTGTCTCGGATCAAGGAGGAATACGACCGGACCGGAGACAACGCCTCGGCGGTGGGAGACGGGTTGGCTCTGACCGCCCGCGTCATCACCGCCGCCGCCCTGATCATGGTGGTGGTGTTCGGCTCGTTCCTGCTGGAGACCGACCGGGTGGTGAAGCTGATGGGGCTGGGTCTGGCCACCGCGGTGCTTCTCGACGCCACCGTGGTCCGGATGTTGCTGGTCCCCGCCACCATGGAACTGCTCGGCGACCGGAACTGGTGGCTTCCCCGCTGGTTAGACCGGATCCTGCCGGTGATCCATGTGGAAGCACCACCCGATCACGTCGACGTGGCCAACCGGACCACCGATCTCGGTTGACGCCCCAGCGTCAGGGCTGGGACGGCTCTACCCAGTCTGCGATCGAGGGGAGCTCGGCTCGGGCCAACCAGTGCCGCACGGCGTGGGTGGCCCGCACGTCGTCTTCGTTGTAGTTGAGCAACCGTTGGCGGTTGCTGGCTCGAACCGCGGGATCGGGGTGGGTGACGGCGTTGCGGTGCCAAGACATCGACTGGAGCCCGCCAGCGTCGGGATCTCTCCATGAGAACCCGGCCAAGGGGGCGATCCGCTTCAGACCCAGGCCGTGACCCACCACCAAGGACGCCCGAACCAGTTGGTAGAGGTCGACCCAGTCCGGTGAGGAGACGAGGGCCTCGACCGAATCGATGATGGTGGAGTCTGGACCGGCTGGGGCTTCGGTGAGGATCTGAACCATCTTCTGGTGCTCGGCCGAGGTGTAGCAGTAGGCCGCGAAGGTGAGGCCGGCGGCACTGCATCGTTCACGGAGGTCGGTCAGCCAATCCCAGAACCGTTGGAACACCGCGAGTTGGACCGAGGGATCTACCGCTGACCACGAGTAGAAGGGTCGGTAGCCCCGGTCGACCCCCACCGCAGACAGGGTGTCGGCCGCGCCGGAGACAAGTGTCCCCCACAGGTATACGCCGTCCTCGACGTTCTCCATGTCTACGTCGACTTCCACGTCGGCCAGGCGAACCGAAGGACGACGGAGCCCGCGGGCCAAGAAGGGGGTGCCGCTGACCGTGGCGCGGGCCTCGTCGATGACGGTGGGTAGATGTCCGCATTGCGAACCGCTGTAGGACGCGGTCAAGGTGTCGACCCGGGACAGGTCGGCCACGGTGATGATGCCGAGCGAACGAAGCCGGGCCAGGAGTACCTCACCGCCGAAGATCGGTGAGGGATGGTCTGGTGAGCCGCCGTTCGGCATCGAGCCCGAGGCGGGATCCGAGGTTGGGACGGGAGCTGGGGCGGCTAGCCCGGTCGCCTCGTCGGGATCCAGTGGAGGGGCGAGGTCTTCGCCGTCGGCTCGCAGGGGACTGGGATCTTCGGCGGGTCCGTAGCCTCCGAGAGGCAAGGCCAGCTGGATCCCTCGGGTCGAGGGCGAGGCGGACGTGGGGTCTGGGCTGTCTGGGTCGAGCGGTGCGTTGTCGGAGCCATCGCCAGCTCCGGCGGTGGTGGATGAGGTGCCTCGTGCCTCGTCGTCTGGGGTCGGCTTCAACAGCGGCTGGAGGTTCGCGGACGGTGGAAGCTGGCGCGCAGCCTCGATGAGAGCCGAGACATCGGTGATCTCGCTCCGAGGACCATCGCCGAAGATCAACCACGCGGTGGGCCAGTGCAGGCGAGCGACCTGACGGCGCGACTCGATCCCCCGGTCTCGGTGAGCCAGCACATGGTCGTAGGTGGAGCGGGGGATCAGCGACAGGTGGTCCTCGGCTTCGAGCTCGTCTCTGCATACCCGTTCCCAGGGGCAGGTGGCGCATTGCCCGATGCGGATGGGCACGACCCCGCGGGGTACCTCGGGGTCGCGATCACGGGCCAGTCGGTTGGCGATCACCTCCAGGCGAAAGCCGAAGGCATGGTCGTAGTGGGCCAAGGTGGTGACGGGCGTGGGCGACCACCGTGTGGACCACCGTGAATCTTCGAGGTCGACCCACCACAGGGTGCCGTCGGCGTCGACCAGGCCACCCTGGGCTCGTTGGCCGGGGGCGGTGGCCCCGGCCGCGACCAGGAGGCGCCAGCCGTGGGCGAGGGCCAATCCGTTCTCGTTGTGGCGGTTGGTGCGTGGGGCCACACCCGTCATCGGGGAGGCCTGGTCGGGGAAGGGTTGAGACAACGGCGAGCGGTACATGACCCCAGAGGTCGTCGGTCGGGTGAAGGCGTGGCGACGGATCTCCACGGGCACCCATCCGACCGGCTCTGACATGGCGGGGCGGACCAGCAGCATCGATCGACCCCGGCGCCGCCCGTCGGGGTCGTCTGGGAGTTGGGCACCAACGATGACCTGGGCACTGCCTTGGAGTGCGGCTCGTGTTTGTTCCTCACGCGTGACCCGGTCGGGTGCGTCGATCACCACGGTCTCCAGGCCACCAACTCGGGTCTGATCGGTCACTGCGGCCCAAGTGGTGAGCACGTGGGCCTGGGTCAACTCGGCACGGGTCAGCTCGGAAGGGTCGGGCTCGGCTCTTAGTGCGGCCAGTGCCGGGGCGTGGTCGAGGTCGGCCCGGACCGGGCAGCGGGTGGCCACCTGGGCCCCCTGGAGCGGCACATCGAGGACCGTCACCCCAGGGTGGGGGGTGGGGGTGCCGTAGTGCATGACCCGAAGGTACCGCCGTGCGGTGACAGGCTGTTGTCCCGTGCCTCCAAAATGGGTCCTATCGGATAGGTCCAGTCGTCGTCGCGACCAGGTGATCAGACCGAGGCTCCGCCTCGGTTTAGCCATGCCGTGCTTATGGGTCGGCTCGCCGATCTGCTCGACTCCTACGCTCGAAACGTGGAACTGATGATCAGAGTCGATGGGCGAGCCGTGGCGAATTTCAACAACATCCCCTGTGGGTGGCAACGGACCGGCGGCGCCTTGCCCCGATTGGCCGGCCCGTGCCCGGGAACGCCCAGTGCGTTGTTCGATCTGGCTGGGAACCCATGAGCAGGCCCATCCGCTTCGGAGTGGCGGCTCACGCCGTGGACGGTGCCGACACGTGGCGTGCGCTGGCCCGGCGGGTAGAGAGCCAGGGCTACGCCACCCTCCTGTTGCCCGATCACACCAACCCGCAGCTGTCGCCGATCCCGGCGTTGGTGGCGGCGGCCGCGGTGACCACCACCTTGCGGGTGGGGACCCAGGTGCTGTGCAACGACCTTCGCAACCCAACGATGACAGCCAAGGAGGTGGCCACCCTCGACGTCCTCACCGGGGGGCGGGCCGACTGGGGTATGGGGGCGGGATGGTTGCCGTCGGATTACGAGGCCACCGGCATCGCCTTCGATCCGCCTGGGGTCAGGGTCCGGCGTCTTCAGGAGTCGGTGATGTTGATCAAGGCTCTGTTCTCCGGCGACGAAGTGTCACATCGAGGCGAGTTCTACCGGGTGGATGGTCTGCGCGCGACCCCGGCCCCGGTGCAGGCCCCGCACCCGCCGCTCCTCATCGGCGCTGCCCAGCGACGCTTGTTGACGTGGGCCGGCAAGGTGGCCGACATCGTGTCGGTGGCACCGTCGTGGGAGTCCCGGCGTATCGGTGACATCCCGGCGTCGGTGTCGATCGTCGAGGGCATGGATCGTCAGATCGGCTGGGTTCGGGCCGGGGCTGAGTCGGTGGGGCGTCGCTTCGAAGACATCGAGTTGAGCGTGACGGCCATGCCGGTGACCGTGACCCCAGGTGCGGCCACCATGGAGGACTTCGGTCGAGCCGGCGCCCCGCACGGGATCTCACCGCAGGATTCGGTGGATGCTCCCTACCTGCTGGTGGGGTCGGTGGATCAGATCGCCGAGACTGTGCGCCAGCGTCACCAACGTTGGGGTGTGTCCAACTGGGTGGTACCGGTCGAGGTGGCCGACGCGTTCGCCCCGGTGGTGGAGCGGGTCCTGAGTGGAACCTAGGAACCGGAGCGGAATGGTCCGGTCGTCGTCGCTTCCGGGCTGATCAGACCGAGGCCCTGTCGGTGGGTTCGGTGGTACCGGCCAACGCGGCGAGGACGTCGGTCGCATCGGGTGCGGTCATGTCCACCACCGCCGAAACCGGGCCATCTACTCCCGAGGATTGCTTGAGAGCCTTGGCTCCCGGGGTGGAACCGGCCGGTAGGTCGGTGGTGAGGAGCACGACCGACAGCTCGGTTGCCGAGTGGAGCACCGCGGCTTGGCCCAAGGATCGCCACAGCACGTCGGAGCGCCGCAGCCCGTTGCGCGAGGTGGTCAGTCCCCCCGAAACCAGAAAGGCCCACTGGTTGTCGTGGACATCTGACGCGACCAGGTCGACTTCCACCCCGGTCCCGCGGGGCCTGGCCTTGGCGGTCACCTGGGTGAACCCGGCCTGTTCGACCATGATCCGGGCGATATCTCGAACCTGGAGACCGGCTCTTATGGCGGTTGCGACGTCGACTGGGCTTCCGTTCGTGTCGGCCTGGAGGCCGGCGAGTTCCCCGAGTGGATCGACCTCGACCAGCCGTGAGCCGTCGCGGCGGATCGGTGCCTCGATTCGACTGCCGGACGCGGCTGAGGTCGGGGTGGAGGGGTCGCCCTCGCGAGCCAGTCGGGAGTTGGCCAGGTCGATGTAGGAAGCGTCGGTGTCGAAACCGATGTAGTGGCGCCCGGATCGCACCGCTGCCAGCGCGCTGCTGCCCGACCCCATGAACGGATCGAGCACCACGTCTCCGCCGTAGGTGTAGAGGTCGATCAGCCGCTGGGGAAGTTCCACCGGGAAGGGGGCCGGGTGACCGACTCGGGTGGCGCTCTCGGTGGGTAGCTCCCACAGGTCGGTGGTAGCCTCCATGAACTCATCTCTCGAGATGGTGATGGTCGACGGCAAGCCGGCTTGTTGGCGGCGACGGGGATCTTGGGCACGGTCGAACCGCCCCTTGCTGGCGATGACGATGCGTTCGGTGACGTCGCGCAGCACCGGGTTGGACGGTCTCTGGAAGGTCCCCCAGGCACACGAGCCGCCGGCGGCGCGGCCCTTCCACCAGATCACCTCGCCCCTCAGGAGCAGGCCGAGGTCTTGGAGGATGGCGGTGACATCTCCCGAGAGTGAACGGTAGGGGCGACGACCAAGGTTGGCCACGTTCACCGCTATGCGACCACCCGGTTCCAGCACCCGGCGGCACTCGGCGAAGACGTCGTAGAGGAGCTCCAGGTATTCGAAGTAGGTGGCAGGGACCCCGTTGTGGCCGAGGCTCTGCTCGTACTGTTTGCCGGCGAAATAGGGCGGTGATGTGACCACCAGGGCCACCGAGTTGTCGGGGACCATGGTCATGGATCGGGCGTCGTGGTGGTGAATCACGTCGATCTGGCCCGGCGGGTTGACGGTGTCGTCGTCTGAGATCTCGGGGCTGATGAAGCGGTCGTAGAAGGCCCGGGCGTCGTGGCTCTCTCGTCGGCCGGACCCGAACTCGGCGGTTGCCGTGGGCCGACGGGTTCTGGGCCCAGTTCCGTTCGAGGTCTGTGGTCGGGCCGGAGTCACCGCTGAACCTCGGGTTGGGTCCTTGTGGTCTCTGCTAGCGCTGGGAGCCGGTCGAGGTATTCCTCTAGGGCGCGGGTGATCAGGAGGTTGGCCGAAACCGTCCGCTCCCGAGCTTCCTGGTGCAGGCGCTGGTGTAGCGACTCGGGAAGTCGTACTGCGGTTGGAATTCGCGGTTCGGAATAGGAGCGCGGGCGGGCCATCTGAGGACCATAACGGGGGGCAGTGACGATTCATGGGTTTTCGCGCGTTAGTACGCGCGAAAACCGTTGGGATCGGGTCCCCGAGCCGAGTGATCGCTCAGGACCCGAGCGGATCGGTCCAGTCGTCGCCGCGACCAGGTAGATCAGACCGACGTTTCGCCTCGGTTCAACCATGCCGTGTTCATGGGGCGGCTCACCTACCCGCTCGCCTCCATGGATTCAGCCGAATCATTGCTCAGGTTCCTACCTAGCGAACCGCGACCAACACACAGGGTGGCGGAGCGGCCCGTTATCGGCGGTCTGGCTGAGATACTGAAGTTCTTTTCCTTGACAATGATCCTGTGACCACGCACGGTGGCCCAAAGGCTCCGTGCTCGGGGCCTGTGCTGAGTGATGGGGACAAGTGCCTGGGCAGCAAGTCCAGGTTCCAATGAAAAGGGGATATATGTCACCACGTCGTCTGTTCGCCGCCCTGGCTGTGCTGGCCGCTTCGCTGGTGCTAGCTACGCCAGCTACGCCAGCTCACGCTGCCGCCAAGGACCCGGTGGTGGTGGTACCGGGGTTCACCACCGGTCCTATCGCCGCGGTTGGGTATGTGCCGCTCGTCGAACGCCTGAGAAACGCGGGCTATGACGTGACCCTGCTCGTCTACCCCGACTACGGCCTGGGTGACATCAACGCCAATGCCCAACGGTTGGCCAACACCGTGGCCTCTGTCCGGGCCCGTACCGGAGCGGCCAAGGTCGACCTGGTCGCCCACTCCATGGGTGGCCTGGTCAGCCGGGCCTACGTGAAGAACCTGGGTGGTTCCTCCAACGTCGACTCGCTGATCATGATGGGCACCCCCAACTACGGCACCGACTTGGCCGTGGTGGCCAAGTTCCTCACCTTCGGAAGCTGCATTGGGATCACCGCCTGCAACCAGATGGCCCGTGGGTCGTCGTTCCTGAGCGCTCTCAATGCAGGTGACGACACCATCGGCAACGTGCGCTACACCTCCATCGCCACCAAGGTCGACGAGATCGTCTTCCCCTACTCGACGGCCTACCTGGCCAACGACGGCAACATCCGCAACGTGGCGGTGCAGGACCAGTGCTGGGCCCGCCTGCCGATGCACCTGGGTCTGATCCTGGATGGAACGGTGTTCGACGGAGTGAACGATGCCCTCAAGGGCAACTCCGTCTCCATGAACTGCTGGGCCTTGTAGGTCCGGCGGTGGCAGCCGGCTTCGGCCGGTTCCCCCCTGCTGCTGAGCAGGTGACACACGAAGGCCCGGTCCCCAGGACCGGGCCTTCGTAGTTCGTGCAAGCACTGGGCCGCAGCGGCGACAGTCCGGCTGCTACCAGTACTCCTCGTAGTGGATGTTGCCGCGCTGGTTGCGATGATCGAGGGTGAAGCCTCGGTCCACCAGGAGCTGGACCACACCGGTGGTCTCGGGGAAGGTGACCTGGCCGTCGGCCTCGGTCGGCAGGCCGATCATGGCCGGGTTGCCGCACAAGAACACATGGGTGGTGGCCGGGTCGAGGGCCACGCCGTGCTCGGTGACGAAGAGGTCTTCGGTGATCAGGTCCTGGATGTAGCGCTTGGGTACGTCGGCTTCCCTGGTGGGGAGCGGAACGTAGCGGTAATTGGGGTAGCGGTTCTCGAGCTCGCGGTGCTTGTCGAGGTATCCGAGGTCGGCCCATTGGCGCACCGTCACCGCCGAGACGATCGGGCCGTGGTGGCCCTTGCGGAGCAGCTCGGTGACCATGGCGTTGTGGGGGGCTTCTCCAGTTCCGGTGGAAAGGAGGATCACGGTTCCGGCCGGGTCGGTAACCGGAGCCAGGGTGTATCGGCCTGCAACCTTCGGGCCCAGGTAGATGCGGTCGCCGGGCTTCTTGAGGGCGAGCCTGGGGGTGAGGCCGGGCACGTTGTCGGGCGTGGGTGGCACCAAGACGATGTAGAACTCGAGCTCGTCGGCCCGGCTGTCGTCAGCCAGGTATCGGTGGTCGTCGAAGATGCGGCACGAGATCGAATACGACCGCCGGATCAGCTTGTCGAAGCGGGCATCCAGATCGGGGTCGACGGCGTCGTCCACCCGCTCTTCCCAATAGCCGAGGCCGAGCGATGCGTACTGCCCGGGGAGGTGGCTCACGGACCCGTGATCGGGCTTCACCCGCAACACCCACAGGTCTGAATGGGTGGGCTCGAAGTGGGTGATGGTGGCGTTGTAGTGCTCGGTGCGCAGTTCTTCGATCACCTCGGGGAACCCGCGGCGGCGTTCGGGTCGGACCAGCTCGGGCACGCTCACCTCGGGGAACGCGCCAGAGACGATCTCCCGGCCCACGCGCCAGCCGGGGGCGGTGGGCACGCCCTCTGGGGTTTCTTCCGGCTCGCCCAGGAACCAGACCCGGCCAGTGGCGAGAGCGGCGTCGCTAAGGCCGACCTCGGCGGTGGTGTGGGGCCGGCGTCCCGACGCGAAGACCACGTAGTCGAACTGGAGGTCTGGGGTGCGACGGTCATCGAAATCGGCCATGGGGTAGCCGTCCACCGACCGGATTGCGGTGGGCATAGACCGGTAGAGGAGGGTGGCCTGGCGCTCCAGTTCCAGGCGGTTCAGCAGGCTCTCGGCCACCGGTGACAGGCGTGACGGGTCCATGCCGCCGGCGGCCACGACCACGCCGCTGCCCTTGTCGACCAGGGTCACGGCCAACTCCACGGCATGGTCGGTGTGGCCGACCACCAACACGTCGGCGTCAGAGGGGTGATCGGGGAGGTGGTCGACGAGCACGCGCTCGCTGTCGACCACCGGCACCGGGGGCACCCAGTCCACCCGTGCCGTGCGTTCGGCGACCAGCACGGCCCGGGTGCGGTAGGTGCGCCGGGCGGTGGTGACCACCAAGACGTCGCCATCGGCGTCGATGGCCGAGACCTGCTCGCCGTAGCCCACGTCGAGGCGGTGAGGTCCCACCACATCGGGAAGGGCCAGGGCGGTCCCGGGTTCCAAGATGGTGACCCGCTGGACGCCGCACTCGCGAGCGAACACGGCGGCCGACAGTCCTCCGGCGTTGCCGCCCACGACCACCAGGTCGTGTTCGGCGCTCACAACGGGCCTCGGGGGTCGCAGGGAAGGGTGAGGAGAGCGTGCATGGGGCGAGAACCTACCGGGGAGGGACCGGTCTGGACCTGTTCGAAAATCTGACGCCGTTTCACGAACGTCACTGTTCACAGATTGCTACGGTGTGGCTGTGAGCAGTCGAGCCGAGCCCCGTCCATCAGCCCACACCGGTACCGCAGGTCGGTACCGGCCTTCGAGGGGCCTCACCCTCGGTGCCTTGCTCACGGTGTCCTCGCTGTTGGCCCTCGGTGCCTGCTCTTCTGATCCATCGGGGCCGGCGGCGACCACTGCGGGAACCGAGCCGGAGGCGACCGCTCCCAGCGGATCGGGACCGGCCGGCTCGAGAACGCCGCCCGAACAGTTCTCGGGCTCGCTGGAAGAGTTCTACGAGGTGCCCGACCCGCTGGTGGAAGGTGATCCGGGTCAGCTCATCCGGGTCCAGGACCTGGGGGAGTCAGATGGTTACCGCCACCTGAGGGTCATGTACCACTCCCGCGACGCACAGGACCAGGACCGGGCCGTCACCGGAATCGTCAGCTATCCCCAGAACCCTGCCCCCGAGGGTGGCTGGCCCGTCGTTGCCACCGCCCACGGGACCACCGGCTTGGGCACGAAGTGTGCTCCGAGCCGAACGGCCAGCGCCGCGCCCGATTACGGCATCGAAGGGGTTCGGGTGATGACCGACTACATCGGCATGGGACCGGTGGGTGAGGTTCACTCGTACCTGTCGGGCCTGAGCGAAGGCCGGTCGGTGATCGACTCGGTTCGAGCAGCCCGCCTGTTGCCCGAAGCTTCGGCCGGAGATCGTTGGGTTGTGGTCGGTCACTCTCAGGGGGGACATGCCGCGCTGTTCACCCACGAACTCGCCGAGGAGTACGCCCCTGAGCTCGATCACCTCGGCAGCGTGGTCAGCGCCCCCGCGGCCGTCCTGGACAAGCGGTTCGGACCCGATGACGAGGTCGTGCCCCGGATGGTCGCTCTCATGGGCCTCTACGGAATCGCCCAGGACCATCCCGAACTGGACCCCGACGACTATGCCGGAGATCAACTCCGAGCCAATGACCAGGTGGTGACCACCGGGTGTACCCAGGACGTGATCGATGCCTTCGTCACCATCCCGCCCGATCAGCTCTACAAGCTGAACCCCATGGATGACCCCGGGGCACGGGCCGTGGTCATGGCCAACGACCCCGCCACGGTCGCCACCGATGTGCCCATGTTGCTCCTCTACGGCGATCTCGACTGGTGGGTCGTGCCCGAGCGGGTGAAGTACCTGTTCGGACAGCTCTGCGACGGTGGGCAGAAGACCGAACTGGTCGAGGTGGTGGGGGCTGACCACGGCAACCTCTTGGCCAAGGCGGACCAGACCGTGACCTCCTGGCTGGACGACCGACTCCAAGGTGCGAACGCGACCGACTCCTGTCCGGACGCGGCCTGACCGTGGTCCCGCGGCGGTGAGGTGCGTCCACCGGCGACTGCCGATCCACGACCGGTCGCCGAGCCCGGCCTTGCGGGCGAAGTTGCGGGTCGAGGAAGGGCGCAGCCCGGTTGCGGACCAGACTGGAGTCGGTCATGTCGGCCCCGCTGGCCCGACGGTCCTAGGAGTGTGAATGCCCGCTGACACCGATGAGACCCTGACCGCACCTGAGGCCGAGGTGGAACGTCTGCCTCGAGGTCGGCACAGCCTGAGCCGCGAGGAGGTCGCGGAGCGACAGAGGAACAGGATCCTCATGGGTTTGGTCGACACCATGGCCGAGAAGGGCTTCGTGCCGACCACCGTCGCCGACGTGATCAAGGCCGCCGGTGTGTCGCGCGAGACCTTCTACCAGCTGTTCACCTCCAAGCAAGATGCCTTCATGGCTGCCTTTGACGCCGCGGCCGAGCTGGCGGTTGGAACCATGGGCGTCGATCCCGCGATGCCGGACACCCGGAGCGGCGAGCCGAACGTGGCCGGGTCAGATCACGACATCCGCCTGAAGGTGTTTGCGATGGCTTTGCAGCGCTACCTCACCAACCTGGTGGAGAACCCGGCCTTGGCCCGCATGTTCCTCATCGAGGTCTATGCCGCCGGCCCCGAGGCGCTGGAGCGAAGGCTCCAGTTCCAGGGTCGGCTGGTGGATCGCATGGTCGGAGACCTGGGGTTGGGTGAATCCAACCGGTTCGCGTGTGAACTGACGGTGGCGGCCACCGCGGCCATGGTCACCCCCCTGTTGGTTGCCGGAGACCTGGGGGCCATCGAGTCGCTCGGCCCTCGACTGGTCGAAGCTCTAGACCGCCTGGTGGTCTGGCCGGCCTGATTTTCTGACTCCGCCGAAAGGCAGAGCCTTCCGGCGGAGTTGGGTCGCCGGTCTGCCGGCCGAACACCAATGGCGGCTGCTCAGAGCCGGATCCGCCTGGCGGACCATGCCCAGGGTCAGGTCTCCAGGCCCCTTTGGTGGGCGGCTATGTGGGCGGCGGCCGCGGCGGCGGTGGTGGGCCCGTAGGTCGGGGCCGGGCCGAGTGCCATTCGGACCTGTCTCAGCTCGGCGTCGTCCACCACACACCGCCCGGGTTTGGGTTCGATGCCATACAGGGCCGCCGAGGTGAGACCAAAGATCTTGGCCTTCAGGTCGGGCGTGAGCTCTGGGTATCCATGTCGTTCTTGTAACTCGGCTGAGATCTGGAAGGTGCGCATGGCCTGGATCTGATCCTGGGGGGTGCCGAACCAGATCGAGTCTGTCCCCCACACCACCCGGTCCGGGCCGAGGTGTTTGAGCAGCTTGCCAACACGTGCGCGGCCTCGGTCGGGTTCCCCATGAGGAACCACCAGGTACCTCCCAGCTCGGCGTACACGTTCGAGTTTGGCTCCACGCCCGCCACCTCCAGGCTGCGGATCAAGCGATCTACGCCCTGGGGGGCGGGATCGGCGGGATCATAGGGACCGACCCCGGCGCCCGGCTCGAAGCCCGAGTGGTACACCACGAAGGAGATGTCGGGGTTGCGGGCTGCGGCTGGGCCGATGTCGGCAGGATCGGCCAGTGCGGGGCTGGACCCCACGATTCCCGACAAGCCCTTGTGCGTGCAGATGATCGGCGGCCCGATCTCGCGGACGTGGTCGATGAACCGCTGTCCGATCTGAGGTCGGTTGGGGTCGTGATCGTCGAAGTAGAAGTGCGAGTCCAGCGGGGTCATCGTGTAGATCTTCCACGCAGCCAACTCGTAGTCGGCCCGCAACTCGGTCATGCCCGACAACGCGACCTCGATGGGTCCGCGGTGGGGATATGCACCACCGTGCATCAGCACCCGACCGTCGCAGCCGATGCGGGTGGCCAGATCCGCAGCCCGGGCCATCTCCGAGGCCGGGAGCGCCCCTTCCACGGCACTGGGCAGGGCCGAGAGGATGGCCATGGACGTGTCGGAGCGCACGAACATCTCCACGAAGTACGCCGACACCGTGAAGCACGTGGTCGGGTCGCCCTCAGCGATGCCCTCGGGGCAGCCGGCCTGGGGGAAGGCCCTGGTCCATCGGCCGTCGAGGGGGTCGATGTCGGCGTTCACGTAGTGGGACTGGACGTCGCAGATGAACTCGTCGCCGCTCAACTCGTGTTCGGCTCGCTCCTCGTCGAGGGTGGCCTCCGGGCTCACCTCGAAGGTGCCACCCGGTGAGGTACCTCTCGATCGCGCTTCCTCGTTGGAGCATGCGGCCAGGGTGAAGAGGGTGGCCGCGGCTCCGGACGCACCGAGCAGGAACCGGCGTCGGCTGACACCGAGCTTGCGGGCGTGGTCGTCGGCGAGGGCGTGGGTACGGCGGATCGACTCCCGTAGCAACGGGGAATGTGGGACCGGTAGGAACTCACCGTTGGAAACCGGTCCGTACTTGATGGGTAGCCACTGATCGTCGTTCACGGTGAGCCTTCCGGTGGTTCGGGACTGCCAAGACGTGGTTCGGGACGGTGCCGCGGCGGGTGGGGAGAGCCCAAGGGTGGAGCGGCCGGCGCGGAGGAGAGGCCACCCATCATTGTTGGAAATGCCCCCGGAGCGCGGTGAGGGACAAGACTGGGGCCCGGTCGTGTCAACCGAACGCGTCGTTGGCACGTCTCCAGAGCAGATGCCTGCACCGACCCGACTTCCAGAGGGCTTCGACGCCTCCTTCGATGCGCTGTTCGCACGCGCCTATCGGGTGGCTCGTCGGATCCTGGGCGACTCGGCAGCGGCCGAGGATGTGGCCGCCGAGGCCATGGCTCGCGCCTATGCCCATTGGGCCAAGATCGCCGATCAACCATGGCGTGAGGGGTGGGTGGTCCGGGTGGCAAGCAACTTGGCCCTCGATGTCGTTCGCAAGGAAGCCCGGGTCTCCAACGTCGAGATCGAGAGGGTGGTCGAAGACGACGATGTGGCCGTGCGGGTGACGCTGTCCGAAGCCCTATCTCGCCTGCCCCGCCGGCAACGGGAGGTGGTGGTGCTTCGCCACCTCGGCGGCCTGTCAGAGGCCGAGTGTGCCGATGCGTTGAGTGTGTCAACCGGGGCGGTCAAGACCCACCTGCATCGCGGTCTTGCCGCTCTGCGGGTTCGGCTCGGTCCGGTGATGAGCGCCGAGGGGGTGAGCGCCAATGGTTGATGACCAGTGGCCGGTCGCCACCTCCCGAGAAGAGATGTTGGCCCGGGTGGCGGCGCGGGGCCGTAGGATCCGAGCCACTCGCGGTGCCCTCAACGCGGTGGCGGTGTTGGCGGCCATCGGTGTGTCCAGCATCGGGGTCGGCGCTGTCGTCCAGAGGGTTTCCGACGGTACCTCCGGCACCGAGGTCGATGGAGTGGCCACCGGTCCCCAGCGCCCCGAGTTCCCCACCGACGCGGTTGGTGATCCCGATGTCGGTCCCCGCCCGACCGGCGTACCCGACGATGGTGTTGGTGAGAGCAACGGTTCGGAATCGGCTGGTTCTGGGCGGACCACCACGACCAGACCGGGGTCGTCCACCAGTGGGACCACGGCGCAGTCCACGGCGCAGTCCACGACGCCTCAGACTGGCTCGAGTTCTTCGTCCACCACCTCGACCACCCCAGGTACCACGGTGACGACGACAGTCGTGGTCACCACGACCACTGTCCCCACCGACCCCACCGGCCCTTCCGACGGTGCCACCCCCAGACCTGCGGTCGGCAACCCGAAGGCCAGGACCAGCGGACTGCCGACCAACCAGAGCATCTGCGCCGGTGAGAACGACTCGGTGGTCGTGGTCGAGATCATGGGCGCAGACTTCGCCACCCTCAGCTGGACCCAGGGCAGCGAGACCACGATGGTCCCAATGGAACGTGACGGAACCAGCTGGTGGGCTCCCATCGGCGCTGTCGACGGCCAGGTCAGCGGAGCTCCCATCATCGTGAGCATCGAGGCTCAGGGGATGGGCGGCACCGCACACGAGACCGCGGTGTTCGACGTGGTGGAGTGCACCCCCCAACCCCGGGCCTGATCCGCGCCTCTGCCGCATCCGTCTTGACCTGAGCAGGTCCGGTTGCCGGCTTGGGTCGGCTCGCAGTTCCGCTCGCTTTGTTACCGGTCACGTTGGCGCGAGGCGCCGACGACCCTAGGGTGCAGGTCGATCGTCTTGTGCGAGCGTCGACGGCCTGGGTCCGGGCCGTGGCCGTCCCGGACCCGAACCCATCTGAGGCTGAACGTTGCCTGCTGTCGAAGTGAACTCGATCGACGCCGACCACGGCATCGACGAAGTGGTCTTGGCCCGTCGGTGGGCGATCCTGGCGGTGCTGTGCACCAGCTTGATGATCGTCATCATCGGCAACACCAGCCTGAACGTGGCCATCCCAACCTTGGCCCGGGATCTGGGCGCGTCCACCAGTCAGCTGGCGTGGATGGTCGACGCCTACTCGTTGGTGTTCGCCGGCCTGCTGTTCACCGCGGGGACGCTGGGGGATCGCTACGGTCGCAAGGGGGCGCTGCTGTCGGGTCTGGCCGTCTTCCTGGTCGGCACAACGGTGGCCGCCGTCGGCGACTCGGCTGGTCAGGTGATCGCCGCCCGAGCGGTGATGGGCGTGGCTGCCGCCTTCGTGATGCCCTCTACCCTGTCGATCCTCACCAACGTGTTCCCCGCCCACGAGCGGCCTCGGGCCATCGCCATCTGGGCCGGCATCTCCGGTGGTGGGGCGGCGATAGGGCCGATCGCGTCGGGGTACCTGTTGGAGCACTTCTGGTGGGGCTCGGTGTTCTTGGTGAACATCCCGGTCATTCTGGTGGCGTTGGTGGCGGTCACCGTGTTGGTGCCGACCTCGAAGGACCCCAACGAGCAGCCACTCGACGTTCCTGGTGCGGCCCTGTCCATCGTGGCGTTGGGGTCGCTGGTGTACGGGATCATCGAGGGTCCTCATCACGGGTGGGCATCGCCGGCGTCGCTGCTCACCTTCGGGGTGGCGGTGGTGGCCATGGTCGCCTTCTTGGTGGTGGAGTCCCGGGTGGCGCACCCGATGCTGGACCTCAAGTTGTTCGGTGACCGTCGCTTCAGCGTGGCTTCTGCCGGGATCACCCTGACGTTCTTCGCCATGTTCGGCACCTTCTTCTTGGTGGCTCAGTACTTCCAGATGGTGTTGGGCTACTCGCCGCTCAAGTCGGGGATGCTCCAGTTGCCCATGGCCATCGTGATGATGAGCCTGGCACCGCAGGTCCCCAAGCTGGTCGCTCGCTTCGGCACCCATCGGGTGGTCCCGGTCGGGCTGACCTCGACGGCGCTCGGCCTTTTCGTGTTCTCTCAGATGACGGTGAGCTCACCGCTGTGGTCGATCTACCTGTCGGTGGTGCCTTTGGCGTCGGGCATGGCCCTGACCATGACCCCCTTGACCACGCTGATCATGTCGTCGGTGCCGCTCCACCGAGCCGGGGTCGGTTCGGCCATGAACGACACCACCCGAGAGCTCGGCGGTGCCCTCGGTGTGGCGGTGCTGGGTTCGGTGGTCTCATCGGTGTACGTGGACCGGTTGGCCCCCGTCACCGCTGGCCTTCCCGAACAACTGCGATCGGTGGCCGACTCAGGTCTGGGCGGCGCTCTCGGGGTGGCCGCCCGCATGGGGCCGGCGGGTGTGGAACTGGCCGATGCCGCTCGCCAGGCCTTCGTGGACGGGATGAGCACGGCCGCCATGGCCGGCGGTGTGGCCGTTCTGATCGCGGCGGGGGTGGCGGCTCGCCTGTTGCCCCGCGGCGGCTTCCTGCCCGCGGGCGCCCATGCCGGTGATCAGGGTGCGGCCGGCGATGTGGTCGACGAGGGTCAGCACACCACCTCACCGGTCCTCGACTGACCCTGGGGTCAGCGGATGCCGATTGCACCTGGGGGGATGACGCCTAGACGGCCGGCCTCGAAGTCCTCGAAGGCCTGGACCAGTTCGGCGCGGGTGTTCATCACGAACGGTCCGTGCTGGGCCACCGGTTCGCCGATCCGTTGGCCGCCCAGCACCAAGACGTCGAAGGCGTCGGTCCGTGAGTCGGGGCTGGGTGAGCCTCCCAACGTCAACACGTTGCCCGGGCCGGTCACGGCCAGTTGGCCCGAGGACAGCGGCCGCTGGTCGGTTCCGACCGTGCCGGCGCCGCTCAGCCCGTACACGAGCCCGTTCCAGTCCTGGTTCCAGGGCAGGTCGACCTGGGCACCGGGGGCGATGGTGAGGTGTTGCATGGTGATGGGGGTATGGGTCGAACCCGGTCCAGCGTGGCCGTCGACGTCTCCGGCGATGACCCTGATCAGTGCCCCGCCGTCAGGCGAGGCGAGCAGGGTCACGTCACCGGGTTCGAGCCCCTGGTATCGGGGTTCGATCATCTTGTCGGCGGCGGGAAGGTTCACCCACAGTTGGAGGCCGTGGAAGAGGCCGCCGGAGGCCACCAGCGCTTCTGGTGGGGTTTCGATGTGGAGGATGCCGCGCCCGGCGGTCATCCACTGGGTGGCTCCGTTGGCGATGACACCGCCGCCGCCATGGGAGTCCTGGTGGAGGAAGGTGCCGTCGATCATGTAGGTGACGGTCTCGAAGCCGCGATGGGGGTGCCACGGGGTGCCCTTGGGTTCGCCGGGGGCGTATTCGACCTCGCCCATCTGGTCCATGTGGATGAACGGGTCGAGGTCGGCGTGGGAGACACCGGCGAAGGCGCGGTACACCGGGAAGCCTTCGCCTTCGAAGCCCTTGGGGGCGGTGGTGACCGACCGGATCGGTCGTGGAACCGAGGTGGCAGGGTCTGGAGTGCTCAGGCGGGGTAGGGCCAGGATGTTGTCGGTGGTTACGGCGGGCATGGGGGCCTCCTTCGTGACGACCCTCATGGTCGTCCGTTCTTGTTGACATGTCAACTACTTTGGGAGGCGTTCGATTCCCGTCCTGGGCAATGTCGGCTTTCGAACCGGTCAGTGCCGTTCCAGCCAGATGACCGAAAGAGGTGGAAGCGTGAGTTCGGTCGAGGTCGGTTGACCGTGACGGCCCTCGCCATCGGCGGATGCTGACCCCAGGTTGCCCATGCCCGACCCGCCGTAGTGGGTGGAGTCGGTGTTGAGGACCTCCTGCCACGGCCCCGCTATCGGTAGGCCGATCCGGTAGTGGTGGCGGGGAACCGGGGACAGGTTGGCCACGCACACCATCGGTGGCTCACCGCTGCGGCCGGCGCCGCGCCAGAACGCGGCCACGTTCTGGTCGGGATCGTCTCCCACCAGCCAGGCGAACGTGGACGGGTCGGCATCGCTGGCCCACAACGAAGGGCGGGATCGGTACAGGCGGTTCAGGTCCCGTACCAGGTCTTGGACACCCTGATGGCCGGGGTCGGCCAGCAAGTGCCAGTCCAGGGACCGGTCGTGATCCCACTCGGCCTCCTGGGCCAGCTCACCTCCCATGAACAGCAGCTTCTTGCCCGGATGCGCCCACATCCAGCCGTACAGGGCCCGGACGTTGGCCAGTTGCTGCCAGCGGTCGCCGGGCATTCGGGTGAGGATCGAACCCTTCTCGTGGACGACCTCGTCGTGGGACAGCGGGAGCACGAACCGCTCGGTCGAGGCGTAGTGGAGGGGAAAGGTGAGGTCGTGGTGGTGGTGACGGCGGTGGACCGGCTCGTGGCCGAAGTAGCCGAGGGTGTCGTGCATCCATCCCATGTTCCACTTGGCCCCGAAGCCGAGCCCGTCCCGGTCGGTTGCGCCGGTGACACGAGGCCACGCCGTTGACTCCTCGGCCACCGTGATCACGCCGGGGTGGTGGTCGTGGACCATGTCGTTCAGCTCTCGCAACAGCGAAACTGCTTCCAGGTTCTCTCGTCCTCCGTATTGGTTGGGAAGCCAATGGCCCGGGGGACGTGAGAAGTCGAGGTACAGCAGCGAGGCCACCGCGTCGACGCGTAGGCCGTCCACGTGGAACTGCTCGATCCAGTGGCGGGCGCTGGACAGCAGGAAGCTGCGAACCCCGCCCCGGCCGTAATCGAAGACCAGGGTTCCCCAGTCGGGGTGCTCACCACGGCGGGGATCGGGATGCTCGTAGAGGGCTTGACCGTCGAAGCGGGCCAGCGCCCATTCGTCGCGGGGGAAGTGGGCCGGAACCCAGTCCAAGATCACCCCGACCCCGGCCTGGTGCAACGTGTCGATCAGGTGGGCCAGGTCCTCGGGGGTACCCCAGCGGGCGGCGGGGGCGAAGAACGAGGTGACCTGGTAACCCCACGATCCGCCGAAGGGGTGGTGCATCACCGGCAGCAGTTCGACGTGGGTGAAGCCCATGTCTCGGGCGTAGGCCGCCAGTTCGGGGGCGATCTCGCGGAAGCTGCGCTCACGGTGGGGTTCGTGGGGATCGCGTCGCCACGAACCCAAGTGGACCTCGTAGACCGACATCGGTCCGGGCCACAGGTCCCCTTCAGCTCGTCGGGCCAACCACTCGTGATCGTCCCAGCGGTGGTTGAAGCGATGGATGATCGAGGCGGTGGCCGGGGCTGGTTCGGCTCGGCGGGCCAGCGGATCGGCGTGCTCGACGGTCACGCCGTCGGTGCCGGTCACCGCGTACTTGTAGCGGTGGCCCTCACCCGCGTGAACGCAATGGCCCTGCCACACCCCGCCGTGGCGGTGCAGCGGATCGGATCCCGGCCTCCATTGGTTCCAGTCTCCGACCACCGACACCGCCTGGGCGTTGGGGGCCCACACCGAGAAGTGGGTACCGGCCTGCCCTGGTTCGCCAGTGAGGTGGGCGCCGAGGCGGTGGTGGAGGTCGAGGTGACGGCCGGTGTCGAGCAGGTGGAGATCGAGGTCGGTGACGCGGTGATCGGAGACGGTGTGATCGGTGGATTCGGGGGATTCGGTCACGGATGGCTGACCCCGGTCCGTTCGAGCCGGTCCAGGACCTGGCCCAGACCCGTGACCGGGAGATCGACCCAATCGGCCCGATGGCTCAGCTCGTACCCGATCTCATAGACCGCCTTCTCCACCTCGAACAGGGCGAGCAGGAGTGCGGTGGTCCCCGCTCCCTCCGGCAGCAGGTCTCGGGGTAGCTGGCTCAGGTAGCCGTCGAGCAGGGCGGCTCGCGCGGCCGGTTCCCACCCCGGCCCTACCCGGCATCCCCCGGCTCGGCGGACGGTTTCGGACGCGTAGGACAGGGATCGGAGGAGACCGGCCATGTCGCGCAGACCGGGCTGACGATGGCGTCGTTCGACCAACGGACGGTCAGGTTCCCCCTCGAAGTCCAAGATCACCCACCCGTCGGAGCCGAGCACCGTCTGGCCCAGGTGCAGGTCTCCGTGTACCCGGAACTCGGGTCCCAGCACTCGGTCACCGAGCGCCGCGGCGAGATCGGCCAACACCCGGTCGGTTCTGGCCACCAGATGGTGGCCGACGGTCGGCTCGAGCGCCGCCAGTGCGTCTACAACCGACGAGATGGTGGTGGTGATCGCCTCGGATCGGTAGGTCGTGACCCCGAAATCGGCGGTGGTGCCGGGCTGGGCCAATGCCGCGTGGAGGTGGGCCACGTCGGTCCCGAGCCGATGAATGGTGGCAAGCAGGCCCCCGGGGTCGGCGGCCAACCCCGATAGCACCAGCCCCCACCCATCCAATGCGGCGGGAATCAGGCGGTGGATCACACCGAGGGTGGTGACTCCTCCGGCGGTATCGGTTAGCTCGTACCAGCCACATAGGGGTGCGACCGGTGCCACCGGGTGGCCGGCGGTGGCCTGGTGATGGAGGTGGAGACCCACTTCCACCTCGGGATGGATGCCGGTGCTCAACCGACGAAGAACCTTGAGGACATGGGTGCCGCCAACCGCCGATGAGGTGTTGGACTGATCCACTCCGAGCGGTCGGGGCAGACGCCGGCCCGGGGGGGCCGCCCCAGTCACCCAGTGGCCCCGGATCGTGCCCGTCGGCCCGTCCACCGAACCTTCGTCCACGCACAGGCGGGCCAGGGCCTTGGTCGAGTCCGGGTCCGTTGCCACGTCCACGGGTGGCCAGGCGCGGTCGGTGGCCGCCGCCCGCCTGGAGCCACCCCTGGCGCCGGGCACCGGACGGATCAACTGGTAGGTCTCGTCGCGGTCGTCGGTGATCAGCGCGATCCCGACCCGACCGGATTCGAGGACCTGGGTCTCACCGACCGAGACCGAGACCGAACCCGAGACCAGGCCCGGGTCGGAGCCGGTCTCGGTGTCCTGGGAGGAGTACCACCGTTGGCGGCGGATCCATTGGGCCACCGATTCATCCGACGGTTCGTCGGGGACCGTGGCACTCATGGTTCTGCCACCACCAGGATGTGGGCGGGACGGTCTCCGGGTTCCAGGCGGAGGTAGTTGCGGCCCAGATGCCACTGCCACCGTTCGCCGCTGAGCTCGTCGAGCACCGTGAAGGAGGGGGGCAGTCCGGCATCGTCGGGGACGATGCACACCGCTTCGTGTGTGGCACTCGGGTCCAACAAGACCACCACGATCACAGTTCCCACGCCGCCGCCGGCAGGGCTGGTTTCGGAGTTGGCTCCGTGGTGATCAGGGCGAGTCGGTGGAGGCCGCAGGTAGGCGAGGATCTGGGGGTTCTCGGTGTCGAGGAACCGGATGCCGGTCAGGTGTTGGAGGGCTCCGTTGCGACGGCGCACCTCGTTCAGTTGGGCGACGAGTCCCAGCAGAGGCCCGTCCAGCCCGCGGTCGTGGATCTCGTACTTCTCCGAATCCAGGTACTCCTCGGACCCGGACTTGACGGCCACCGACTCGAAAGACTCATAGCCCGAGTACATGCCGTAGGAGGGGCTGAGGGTCGCGGCCAGGATCAGTCGACTGGTGAACACAGCACGCCCACCGGCCTGTAGTTGCTCGGTGAGGATGTCGGGGGTGTTCACCCAGAAGTTCGGTCTGAACAGGTCCCGTTCAGGGCCGGCCAGTTCGGTGACGTAGTCGCGCAACTCGTCTGCAGACTGCTTCCAGGTGAAGTACGTGTATCCCTGAGCGAAGCCGACCCGGCCCAGCTCCTGTTGCATGGCCCGATAGGTGAAGGCTTCGGCCAAGAAGATCACCTCGGGATGCGAGGCCCTCACCCCCGCGATCAGCCACTCCCAGAACGGCAGCGGCTTGGTGTGGGGGTTGTCGACCCGAAAGACACGGACCCCTCGCTCGACCCAGGTGATCACCACATCGCGCAGCGCCGCCCACAACCCGGCCCGGTCTTCGCAGTTGAAGTCGAGGTTGTAGATGTCCTCGTAGCGCTTGGGTGGGTTCTCGGCGTACTTGAGGGTGCCGTCGGGTCGGTGAGCGAACCATTCGGGGTGTTCGGTCAACCATGGATGATCGGCCGAACACTGAACGGCCAGGTCGACGGCGACCTCCAAACCAAGGTCTCGGGCATCGGCCACCAAGGCCTCGAAATCGGCCACGGTTCCCAGATCGGGGTGGATGGCGTCGTGTCCCCCGGTGCCGTCGCCTATGGCCCACGGGGAGCCGGGATCGCTGGCGGTGGCCTCCAGGGCGTTGTTTCGTCCCTTGCGTTTGGTCAGCCCGATGGGGCTGACCGGAGGCAGGTAGATCACGTCGAATCCGAGTTCGGCCAGGGCGGGCAGACGACGGCGCAGCCCGTCGAGCCCGCCCCAGGAACGGGGAAACACCTCGTACCAGGCTCCGAACCGGGCCAGCGGCGGGTCCACATCGAGGGCGACCGGGCTGGGCAGAGATCCGGCCCCGGTTCGGTCGGGGTGGGCGTCACAGGTGTGAGCCAGGTCATCATCGAGGGCCGCGGCCACCCGCTCGGCCACGGCGAGGCTTCGGTCACCGACGATGACGGCGGCTTGTTCGATGGCCTGGGCCACCAGCCGGGCCGAATGGGTTCCACTGGCCTCGGCCCGTTCGCTGCAGCGACGAAGCAGTGCCGCGCCTTCGGCCAGCTCTCCGGCCAGCTCGGTCATTCCCGCGGCGTGCTTGCGTGACAGCTCCACCCGCCACGACGCCAACGTGTCGGCCCACGCCACGATGTTCCAACGCCAGATCCCGGGCCGGTCGAGATGGAAGGAGCCCGCCCACCTGACGCCGAGAGACCCGCCGTCCACGTGGTGGAGCGTGATGGTCGATGGGGTCGTGGAACCCGGGGGCCACACGATGCCCTCAGCGCGGAGCACCTCGTGGCCGTCGCGGATCACGTCGGCCGAGACGGTGACCGATTCACCCACGGTGCGTTTGGGGGCGTGGCGCCCGCCGTCGAGGGTGGGTTCGGGCCGGGCCACGACCACCCGGGCCGGGATGGGATCGGGAGGATCAAAGGGCGACGCGGTCCCGGCCGTGGTGGCGGCCGGTCGAGGACGGGTCACCAGTCTTTGAGCCGAGCGGTGGCGGCTGGGTCATAGAGGCACACCACATCGGCGAAGCATCGCAACTGGAGAGCGGCCCGCAGCATGGCCGCGCCCGCCCCGGCCTCGGGCAGGTGCGAGGTGACCACCACGTAGGGCGCCGGGTCTGTGAGGCTCCGCAGCAGGGCCCCGTTGGCGATGGCCTTCTTCAGGGTGTCGGTTCGGCGCAGCCCGGGTCGGGTGCCCTGAACGCTGCCCTTGTATTCGAACCACACGATCCGCCCCGACGGGCTGACCGCTTCCTGATCGATCTCCACCCCGACCTCGGTGAGGACTCGTCGACCCCGAAGGGTGAAGCCCATGTGGCTGAGGAGCGTGTCGCACTGTTCGGCGAACTGGCGGCCTTGGATGCCGGCCGAAGCCTGGAAGGACCGAGCCGGACCAGGGTTGCGAGAACGGTCTCGAGCGGGCAGGTGCGGCCCACCCCACGGGCTCTCGGCGTCATCGGCCTGAAGGTCGTCGTCGGTTGGGGACGGGGTCGAGCCGGCGACCGTCGCACCCGCGTCCGAACCGGCGCCGCCATAGGTGAAGAACGACTCGTCACCACCCAGTGGAAGCTGCCCCGACGGTCCCATCACTGCCCAGCCTACGACCCCTGCCAAAGCTCTGGGAGTGGCTCCACGGAGGAGGGTCACCTCCTGGCGTGCGGCTCGACCTGTCGATGGCTTCATCCCACCGAAACTGGCTGTGGGTCCACGGGCCTGTGTGGCAGCGCAGGTAGTAGGGTTTGGCTCCGTCTGGCCGGTGGGGTCAGTTGTCTGAATAATGGAGCGGAACCAATGAGAATCAGAGCAAAGCTGTTGGCCATGGTCGCGGTGGCGGCCGTCGGCTTGGCCAGTGCCACCTTGCCGGCGTCGGCTGACATGGTGGTGTACACGGGAGAGATCGGGCCGAACGACACACCGACCATGCCGGTCGTGACGATCTCCAATCCCGACTGCGTCGACCAAGGCGTATTTCAGGTGGCCTACCGAGAGCACCTCCTGCCGGCGAACCTGAGCGGTCCCTTCACCTTCACCCACACCGAGAGCGACGGGGCGAACCTGTCGATGTACCTGATGACGGCAGACTGGTACCCCGGTGCCGCCTACCCGTACTGCATCGCCGCCGTCAACGGCAGCTCGGGCACGATCACCGCCAACCTCGACCCGTCAGTGCGTTACTCGCTGGTGGTGTTCGACGATTCGTTCGACCAGAACGGCGGTTCCTATGAGGTGTCGGTCAACCGACCCGGCCTGAACCCGCCGGTGTTGCGACCCGGGCTTCCTGGTGATCGGCCCTCCGACTCGGTTCCGGCCACGACCACCACCGCACCGGTGACCACCACGACGCGGCCGTCGACCACCTCGACCACCGCGCCCGCCACCACCACAACGCGGCCGTCGACCACCACCTCGACCACCGCGCCGGTGACCACCACCACTCGGCCGGGCACCGTTCCCCAGGCTGGTGGGGCACGTCCCGTGCCGGCTTCAGCCAGCTACACCGGCTGATCCAGGCTTACCCTGGATCCGCCGAAAGCGGAGCCTTCCGGCGGAGCAGGCTTAGATCATCCGAAGGGGCGCCGGGCCAGTTGGCCCGGCGCTCCTTCGCGTCACTGCACCTCTGGGGGAGGGTCGGGTGCCGCAGGGGGAGGGGTCCCGGTCGATAGCCTCTCGGGGGTAGTACGTGGGCTGGAGGGTCTAGCGGTGGCAGGTAGGCAGGGACGGTCGCTGGCCTGGGTGATGGTGGCCCTGGTCGCCATCTTGGCGTTGGTGGGTGGAGCCACCTATCTGGTGTTGGAGAACAGCGACCCCGACGGTGGCGGGGGTTCGAAGGCCGATCCGGCCCGACCTGGAGTGGATGTGGCCGATCCGGCGGTGGTGGCTGCCGATCGATTCGCGGCCGCGGTGACCAGCGGAGATTTCAGCGGAGTCCGGGTCACCGACTCGACGATCACCGCCCGCCAGGCCCAAGAACAGGTCGACCTGATGCTGGCCGGAATGTTGACCGGCGGCGCCACCCGTCCCACCGTGAAGGTCTCCGAAGTGGAGCGGGGCACCGGTGAGAACTCAGACACCGCCCAGGCCACCATGGGCGTTACCTGGAACCTTCCCGGTGGCCAGAGGTGGACGTATGACACCTTCTGGACCCTGGTCGAGGATGCCCAGGTCAAGGGCGGGGATAGTGAATGGCGGGTGTCGCTCAGCGTCGACCGGCTGTTTCCGGCCGAGGCCGATGGCGGTGTGGTCCGGCTGGTCCGGGTGCCGGTCGGTCGAGGACGCATCCTCGACACCACCGGCCGGCCGCTGGTGGCTGGCGGCGGCACCGTGACCATCGGCATCCGCAAGAGCCGCGCCACCGACCCCGAAGCCACGGCTCGCACCGCGGCCAGCCTGACCGGGGTGGACGCGGATGACCTGGTGGCCCGAGTCGCCGCGGCCGGGCCCGATGAGTTCGTGGAGGTCGCCACCCTCGACCGTCCCGCCTACGACCTGATCCGCGCCCAGATCCAGCCCCTGCCCGGCACCGTGTTCACCGAACAGGCCGCCGAGACGGACCTACCCGCCGGCTACGCCAAAGGTGTCCTGGGAACCGTTGGTACGGCCACTGCCGAGATCGTGGCGGCGTCGCAAGGCAAGGTGGTCGAAGGGGATCTCACCGGGCTGTCGGGTGTGCAACTGGCCCGCAACGCTCAGCTCGCCGGTGAGCCCGGCATGCGGATCGAGGCCGTCAGCACCGACGCTGCCGCCGCCGTCACCACGTTGGAGGACTACCCCGGTCGGCCCGGCGCCGACGTGACCGTGACCTTGGATTCGGCGGTGCAGTTGGCCGCTGATGCCACCCTTGCCGTCTCGGGTCAGCCGGTGGCACTGGTGGCGGTCAGGGTCAGTACCGGTGAGATCTTGGCCGTGGCCAACGGTCCAGCGGGATCGGCTGGCTACAACCGAGCTTTCCTCAACCGCTACCCCCCGGGTTCCACGTTCAAGGTGGTGTCGGCCCTCACCTACCTGGAGGCCGGTCTGAGCCCCGATGACACCGTGTCTTGCCCGGCCACGGTGGTGGCGGGCAAGCGGTTCAAGAATGCGGGTGGGTTCGCGTTGGGTGACGTCCCCTTCCGGCGGGCGTTCGCCCGTTCCTGCAACACCACGATCGTGGCCCGCTCCGACACGGTTAGCTCCCAGCAGTTGACCGACACCGCCCGCCTCCTCGGGTTCCGGGACCTCGATGCCGAGCTGGGCATGGACGTGTTCGGAACCGAAGTGCCGGTCACCGACAACGAGACCATGCATGCTGCCAACACCATCGGTCAGGGCAAGGTCGAGGCCAGCGCCTTGACTGTGGCTCTCATGGCTGGATCGGTGGCCAACGGTTCGTCTTTGCTGCCCCGGCTGTTCGTCGACCCTGGCGCGCCGGCCCCGGTGTTGGGCCCGGCCCTGCCCAGCGGTGCGGTAACGGCCCTACGGGAGATGATGCGAGACGTCGTCACCGACGGAACCGGTTCGGCGCTTCAGGGCGTGGCCGGTGGTCCCGTGCACGCCAAGACCGGGACCGCCGAGTTCGGTACCGACGATCCGCCCCGGTCCCACGCCTGGATCACCGGCTGGCAGGGAGACGTCGCCTTTGCGGTCGTGGTGGAGGACGGTGGTGGTGGCGGTGCCGTTGCTGGCCCGGTCGCGGCCCGGTTCCTGAACGCTCTGGCGGGGGCCTGACGACGGGACTCGCTCGGCTGGGCCATCATTGCGGCCATGACAAGCGTGACCCGTTCCGACTTCGGCCCCGATTTCACCTGGGGTGTAGCCCACGCCTCCTATCAGGTGGAGGGCGCCAAGGACGCCGACGGCAAGAGCCCGTCGATCTGGGACACGTTCACCCACAAGCGAGGCAAGATCCGCGACGGCTCCAACGGAGACGTGGCCTGCGACTACTACCACCGCTTCGAGTCCGATACCGCGTTGGTGGGAGAGCTGGGCTTCGGTGCCCAGCGGTTCTCGATCGGGTGGCCGCGGATCCTGCCCGACGGCACCGGACGGGTGAACCAGGCTGGGCTCGACTTCTACTCCCGTCTGGTCGACGCCAACTTGGAGCGGGGCATCGAACCGTGGGCCACGCTCTACCACTGGGATCTTCCTCAGGTGCTCGAGGATCGGGGTGGTTGGGTCAACCGTGACATCGTGGGCTGGTTCGGCGAGTACGTGGCGACCGTGGTCGACAAGCTGGGGGACCGGGTCACCAACTGGATGCTGTTCAACGAACCGTGCAGCTTCATCCACGGTGGCTACCTGTCGGGCTACCACGCACCGGGTCGACGGGGCCTGCTCAAGGCGCTGGCCGCCACCCACCACGTGAACTTGTGTCAGTCGGTGGGGGCCGAGGCCATCCGGGCGGGGGTGACCAACTCCAACGTGGGCACCACCCATGTGGTCTCGCCCATGCGAATCGCTTCTCAGAGCGACCGGCACCGGCGCGGGGCCGAGGTCATCAATGCCTTCACCAACCGCATCTTCATGGAACCCAATGCCGGGCTCGGCTACCCCGTAGACGTGTCGCCGTTCATCCGGCCGGTGGAGCGCTACATCAAGAACGGTGACGAGTCGGCCATCAAGGTCGACTGGGACTTCATCGGGGTTCAGTACTACTGCCGGTTGCTGGTGAAGCCGGTGCCGGTGCCGGGCCTGTGGGGTGTGCCCTGGCCCAGCAAGGACCATCGCAGCTTCGACGTGTCGGGCATGGGACAAGAGATCCAGGCCGACGGTCTCTACGAGGCCCTTCAGATGGTGAACGACCTCCCCGGTGATCACCGCATGGTGATCACCGAGAACGGTGTGACCGTGCCCGACCGCCTGGTCGACGGCCGGGTTCGTGACGTTCGACGGGTGGCCTTCTACCAGGACCATCTGGCCGAGGTGGCCCGGGCCCGGCGCGATGGCCTGCCGGTGGACGGGTACTTCTGCTGGTCACTGATGGACAACTTCGAGTGGGCCGAGGGCTACACCGCCCGCTTCGGGCTGGTCCACACCAACTTCGACACCCTGGAGCGGACGGTCAAGGACAGTGGGCGCTGGTTCCAGTCGTTCCTCACCGACGACCCCGCTCCGGCGCTGATCCCCGACTCCCCCACGGTCACGAAGTGACCGGCACCGGAGGGGCTCTGCCTCTGGCCGGGTCTCCGGTGACGATCCCCCGCCTGGGGGTGGGCACGTGGGCGTGGGGGGATCGCTCCACTTGGGGGATGGGCACCTACGACCAGGCCCTCACCGAGGGCACGATCCGTGAGGCCTGGGAGGCCTCGATCGACGCCGGCGCGACCTTCTTCGACACCGCCGAGGTCTACGGCTCGGGTCGCAGCGAGTCGATCATCGGGGAGTTGCTGGCTGCAGACCCGGGCCGGGCCGACAAGGTCCAGATAGCCACCAAGTTCATGCCGTCGCCGTGGAAGGTGGACGTACGCCGGTCTTTGATGGCTTCGCTGCGGGCATCGCTGGATCGGCTCGGTCTGCCGGCCGTGGACCTGTACCAGATCCACGGTCCGGTGAGCCTGCGTGGCCATGGGGCGTTGGCCGATGCGCTGGCCGACGCCCACGGTGCTGGCTTGGTGCGGGCCGTCGGGGTTTCGAACTACTCGGTGCGCGAGACCCAGGCCATGGCTGCCGCTCTGGCTGAACGGGGCCTGGCTCTGGCTACCAACCAGATCGAGTTCTCGCTGCTGCGGCGCATCCCTGAGACCAGCGGGCTGCTGGCGACCTGCGCTGATCTTGGGGTGGTGCCGCTGGCCTACTCGCCGATCGGACAGGGTCGGCTCACCGGCAAGTACAGCGCGCAGAACCGTCCGCAGGGTCGGCGCAACTTCTCTGACCACCCCATGACCGTGGTCGACGATGTCGTGGCCGTTCTGAGACGGGTGGGCGATGCCCACGACGGCAAGACCCCCAGCCAGGTGGCGCTCAACTGGATCATGGCCAAGGGGGCGGTCCCCATCCCAGGGGCCAAGAACCGGGCTCAGGCGACCGAGAACGCCGGGGCGCTGGGCTGGGACCTGACCTCTGAGGAACTGGCCGAACTGGACCGCGCCGCCCTGGTCCGGGTGGGAGGCGTTGCCGGCCTCAAGACCCGGCTCTGGCAACACGGCTGATCTGTCCGGTGACGCGCCGAGGGCGGGGGCTCGATCCGATGGGATCGTGGCCCCCGCCCTCGGACGGAACCGGTGACGGCAGGGTCAGCCCGCCGCAGCGGTCGAGGTGGTGGTGTCCTCGCCCATGCCGTCGGTTTCGCCGCCCATGTCTTCACCCATGCCCATGAAGGCGCAGCCCATGATCCCACCCATGATCTCTTCCATCTCCGGGTTGGTCTCCATGCCCTCGTCGCCCTCCATGAACATGCTGACCAGGAGCTTGCGGAGGTTCTCCTCGGTGAGCACCGTCTCCATGCACGCCTTCTGACCAGCGGTCATCTCCTCTTCGGCAGACATGGACTCGAGCATCATCTCGTGCATGTCGATACCGCACTTCTCGAAGTTGTCGAACATCTCGTTGGCCTTGTCCTCGGAGAGCTTCACCTCGGAGAAGTCCATCGAGTTGTCCGAGACGAAGTCCTCGGGCTTGATGCCAGCGGCCTGAAGGGTGTCGACGCCGATGGTGTTCACGGTGCGGGCCGCGAAGCACTCGGTCTGCTCGATGTCGAGCGGGAAGTCCTCCTCACCCTTCATGGACTCGATCATGGCATCGACGTAGGCCTGGGCGTCAGCGGAGACCTCGACGTCGCCGCCGTCGTCTTCCTTCTCGGTGGTGGTGGTCTCGTCGCCTTCACCTTCGCCTTCGGTGGTGGCGGTGTCCTCGCCGCCGCTCTCACCCTTGGTGGTGGTGGTCTTGTCTGAGGCCTTGTCGTCTCCCCCGGAGCTACACGCCCCTAGTGCCATGGTGGTGACCATGGCGAGGGCGAGCAGGAGACTGACTGGTCGGCTGGTTCGCATGAACGTTCCCTTCGGTGTGGGTCACCGACTCTCTCGCCGGCGATCCCCGAAATGATGCCTCATCGGAGCCTCCGGACTGGCCGCGGTGGCAGGTGGGGTCGGATCGGTCTCGGTGACACCGTCGTCTGCGGCCACCTAGGTTGCCGACCATGGAGATCAACGGATCCACGATTCTCGTCACCGGTGCCAGTGGCGGCTTGGGCGCTGCCATGTGTCGTGAGCTGGCCCGGCTCGGGGCCCACCTGGTCGTCACTGCTCGGCGTGAGGCGCTGTTGGCCGACTTGGCGAGTGACACCGGGGCCGAGGTGCTGGTGGCGGACCTGACCGATCGGGACGACGTGGTGAGGGTGGCTGATCGGGCCGCCACCTGCGATGTGTTGGTGGCCAACGCCGGCGTAGGCAACGACCCGAGCCTCGATCACCTCAGCGATGACTCCATCGACTTCTCGATCGACGTGAACCTGCGGGCTCCGATCGTGTTGTCGACCCGGTTCGCCCGTGATCACGTACAAGCTGGCAATCCGGGTCAGATCGTGCTGGTCGGATCGTTGTCGGGGTTGGCTGCCAGCCCCGGAACTCGCATGTACAACGCCACCAAGTTCGGGCTCAGAGGGTTCGCCCTGTCGTTCCGCCAAGAACTGGAGGGAACCGGGGTGGGCTGTACCCACGTGGCGCCGGGGTTCATCCGCGACGCCGGCATGTTCGCCAACGGCGGTATCGATCTACCTCCGGGGGTGCGCACCAAGTCTCCCGGCGATGTGGCGGCCGCGGTGGTGAAGGCCATCACCTCCAACCCGATGGAGCTCTACGTGTCTCCCCCCGAGTTGCGGGCGGTGTCCACATTGGCCACGGTGGCTCCGGCGTTGAGCGCCTTCGTCCAGCGCAAGCTGAACGTGTCGGACCGCGTGGAACGGTGAGCGGTGGCCACCCCGATCGCTCCACCTGAACTGGCCCGCCTGGTCGACCTGTCCGAGTGGCCGCGGGCTCAGGGCTGGAGCCTCCGGGCGGCCCTGGTGCGCTACGCCCAACCCCAACCGGTGCGGGCCGCGGCGATCTTGGAGGTGGTGCGTCGAGTGGATGCCGCCCTGGCGGGCCAGCGCCGATCGTTGGAGAAGGACGGACCCGCGGTGTGGGCGGCGGTGGTGGGCGGAGACACGGCCCCTCTTCCGGCGCTGCTGCGGGCCGTAGTTCCGCTCGACCGTCTGGCCGACGTCATGACCCGATGGGCTCCCGATCGCGCTGGTGAACGCCCCGACGCCGATGTGGACGCGGCGGTGGCCGAGGTGTCGGCCACGCTGGATCTTTTGGGCGTACCGAGAGAGGAACGGACCGGGCCTCCCCGGGCGGCCCGTGGTGCTTCTCGCCGGTCGGGCCCCGAATGACCACCGCAGGTGGATGGTCTCGGCGGTAGAGGCTCGGGATCGTGATTTCAGGTGGGGGTGTCGCCGAGTGTCGACGTGACCACCTCGATGACCTGGTTTTCGGTGAGCGGGGTGTAGTCCCACACGTCGACCCCGACGTTGATCATGTGGCCGTTGGTACGCCAGCGGGAATGGACGTGACCGTGCAGCAGTACCCGGCCCTGGTCGACGGGGCGCCAGTCGAGGTAGCGGTCCTGGTCTCCGGAGTCACCCTGGTAGGGGAAATGGTCGACGCCGACCACGGTGCCGTCGGCCAGTTCGATAGTGGCTGGTGCGTCGATGATCCGGTCGACCCCGGCGTCAAGGTATCGGTCGAACCAGTCGCCGCGGTGGGGGTTGCCCAGCCAGGCCCGGTCATGGTTTCCGGGCACCAGAACGATCCGTCCCTGGAGCTCGCCGATGAGGCCAAGGGTGGTGTCGAGCTTGCCCATGACGATGTCGCCGAGCACCCACACCTCGTCGTCGGCGCCGACGGTCCCGTTCCATCGGTCGATGAGGAAGGTGTCGAGCCGAGCCTGGGTGGCGTCGTCGGCGGGACCGTCGAGTGGTTCCACTCCAGCAGCTCGGGCGCGCCCGGCCTCATAGCAGGCGATGTTGCGGTGGCCCAGGTGGAGGTCGGAAGTGAAGAAGCGAGCCATGACATCCTTCTACCGTTCGTTCAGCCTGGGCTCCAGAGGCTGAGAGGAATGTGGCGGCCCGCGTGGGTGAAGTCGGCGTCGTCGGTGAGCAACATGAGGTTGTTGGAGATGCAGATCTGGGCGATCAGTGCGTCGACCGAGTCGAGCTGCACTCCGGCCCGGCGACACGTGAGGCACAAGTTGGAGGCCTCGGCGTAGTCCTCGCGGGTGGGCTCCACGAAGGGGACGTTGTCGAAGTGGTTCCGGATCATTTCCCGTGTGCTTTCCCGAGTGAACCCGCGCAACAGCTCCAAGTAGACGATGCCGGTGGTGACGACGTTTCGTTCACCGAGCTGATCGTCCAGTTGGGACACGATGGGATCGCTGTCGTCTATGTCGCTGCGGAGGTAGCGCGACCATGCGCTGGTATCGGCCAGGACTGCGCTCACTCGGTCAAGCCGAGCTTGCGGTCACGAGCACGGCGCGACGCCTTGTAGTCGAAGGTTGGGTCCCAGTCGTCGAACTGGCCGCGTGACGCCCGGATCTTGGGCTGTGCCCTCCGCTGGATGTACTCCTCGAGCGCCTTGGTGACGGCGGCCTTCTTGGTCCTCTCTCCGCCGATCGCCAATGCCCGCTCCAACAGGTCGGGGTCTATTGCCAGGTTCGTAGCCATGGTGTGTACCTCTTTACACATGATGCTACACAAGTGCGGGTCCGGATGGTCGCAGCTCACCTGGTCGCTATGGAGGTGGAGAGTGGTATCGCCGCCTCAGGTCGTTCAGGTACGCCTCGGTGACACCGCGATGCCCGCTACAGGGCCTCAACGGGGACGGGTCAGAATGCTGACGGCGTGACCTCGGCCCGGCTCCTTCCCTGACGCAGGTTGATGAGCGGCAGTCCGATGGTCATCAGCGCGGCACCGCCGATGAGAGCAGCAAGCGTCATCGGGTTGACCCGGTTGAAGGTTCCTATCGCCCACACGAGCATGCCGACGCCCCACAGGGCGCCGGCCGCCACCAACGTGCCGATGGCGTTGCCAAGTCGGCGCCAGACGCTTCCCGTCTTGGTAGCCAGCGACAGAACGACGGTGAACACCGCAATCGGCAGGCTGAAGAAGAGGAGCTTCTCGGCCAGGAAGAAGGGAATCATCGTGCCCGACATGGGTGTAGGTCTCGCTCCCAGTACCTGCACCCGCTGCCAGTGGCCGTCGGCACCCACCACGACCACACCCTGATCTCGGGCCGACACGACGACCGAATCGGTACCGCTCTGGTCCACCACCGCCACTGCGGTGAACAGGTCGTAGAGGCTGGCTCCCTCATCAAAGCGGCGATAGTCGATGACCGCTCGCTGCCGCTTGTTGAACGTGAAGGTCGATTCCAGGTCTCCGTTCGCGGCCCGATGCCCGATGCTGTGACCGACAGCCTGGAAGCAGTGGCCATCACTGCGACAGGCCTTACTGGCGGCCTCGACCGCACCCGCGGGGACGGCTCCCTCCAATCGGCGCCACTGGTGCCCCCCGTCATCGCTGACCGCCCACACCTCGCTCTGACCGTAAGAGTCGGGTTGGTCGATCTCGGCGTAAACCGTCGAGCCCATGGTGCGCAGTGCGATCACCTCGGGCCGCGAAACCGGCGATGTCGCGGTCAGGGCCAGGAGTGCCACGAACGCTCCCCCGACGGGCGCAGCCAGCGGTGCCCGCTGCTGACGTTGTGGAACCGCTATTCCTGGGGCGGTGGTGGGCCATGGTGCCGCTGTTCTGGTCGAGTCACGGCACCGACCGAGCCAGTACCAAAGCAGGGGGATAGCGCTGAGCCCGACGAGATCGCTGGGGTCTCGGAGGGTCACACCACCGAGGATTGGTGCCGCCGACTCGGCGACACCGGGGACGGTCTTGAGGGCAACAAACCGGCCCCGGTGATGATGACGGCGGCGTTCCTGCCCGCGACGACGGCGATGACGGTGGCGACCATGAGGGGCCCGGCGAAGTCGCTGAGCTTGCCGGTCACGGTTCCAGGGAACCGTGCTTTGAGGATGTGATCGTTGACCGCCAACACCACCACGAAGCTCAGGAAGCACGGCCGTCCCAGCACCGTCGGTGAGACCCCAGTTGCACCGACCCGCCCGACTCTCATCGATCGGACTCTAGGTAGAAACGATGCGCGGTGCCTCGACCCCGTGTCTTCGAAGGGAGGAACACGGCAAGTCGGCACCAGACGGGCTCGGCACCTCGGCATCGCACCGGTCGCTCGCACTGGGCTGGGCCGACGGCAATAGCCACATGGCGCGGAGTTACGTGCCGGCCTGCTCGATGGAGTGAACCAGGTCGACGATCGTGCTCTCGGGAACCGGGCGGTAGTCCCACACGTCGACGCCGACGTTGACCATTCGCCCGTTCGTCTGCCACGTGGAATGGACGTGGCCGTGCAGCAGCACCCGGCCGCGGTCCACGGGCCGCCACTTCTCGTGTCGGTCGGTGTCACCGGAATCTCCCCAGTACGGAAAGTGGTCGACGTCGACCACGGTGCCATCGCACAGCTCCAGGGCCGTGGTGCCGTCGACGATCTCGTCTATCCCCGAGTCGAGGTAGCGGTCGTACCAGTGATCGCGCCTGGATTCACCCTTCCAGACCCGATCGTGGTTGCCAGGCACGAGAACGATCCGGCCGAAGAGGCGACGCATGGACTTGAGCGTGTCGTCGAGCCTGCCCATGACGGCATCACCCAGGATCCAGGTCTCGTCATCGGGTCCGACGGTTTCGTTCCACCGGTCGATGAGGAACGTGTCCAGGCGGGCTTGGGTCTTGTCGTCGGCCGCCCCGGTGAGCGGCGCGACCCGGGCCAACTGGGCGCGCCCCGGTTCGAAGCGGGCGATGTTGCGGTGCCCCAGGTGGAGGTCGGAAGTGAAGAAGCGGGCCATGACACCCTCAATCGTGCCGCCTGAACCCAACACCCCACCCAGCAAATTTCCCGACGGTCCTTGCTGCCCGAGGTCGTTCAGGTAGCTCTCGGCCACACCCGACTTTCTCGTGCGTCGTAGCCTGTCTCCATGAGCACGGTCCTGCCGGGAATCGATGTCGACCTCGATCTCCTCGCCGACATCTGCCGTCGGTATGGCGTCGCCCGCCTCGACGTCTTCGGTTCCGCCAGCCGTGGGGAGATGAGTGACACGAGCGACATCGACGTTCTCTACGAGCTGGAACCTGGCACGCGGCTGGGCTGGGACATCGAGGATCTCGCCAGCGAGCTCACCGGGGCACTCGGTCGGCGCGTCGATCTCGTCTCTCGCCGCTATCTCAACCGCCGGCTTCGTGACATCGTCATCGCCCAGGCGACCCCGCTCTATGCGGCGTGACTCGCTCCTCCTCGAGGAGGCGATCGAGGCGGCCTCTCGATCGATCGAGATCGTCGGCTCTCTGTCGGTCGACGAACTGGCAGACGACCGGCTCCGGCTGGACGCACTCCTCTGGAACCTGACGATCCTCGGCGAAGCGATCACCCAGCTCTCGGCCGAAACGATCTCGCCGTACGCGGATATCCCCTGGCGCAGACCGATCGACCTTCGAAATCGGATCGTGCACGGTTACTGGTCCGTCGACATCTCGGTACTCCATGCCACAACTACTCTCGACCTTCCGCACTTCACGGCTCAGCTCCGCATCGTGTTGGCTGACCTCGACGGGCCGCAGAGGTAGTTGCGGGAGGTCCGCGACGCCGGCACCTACGAGTCGGAATTCGGCCCGGCGGATCCGTTCTCGGTCGCCGAGGAAGTCGGCGAGACGCGCCTTCGCTTCGAACCTGAACCTTCTGGTGGGCGAGGGGACTTGAGCTCTGGGGAACTGGTGCCAATGCACACCAGCCAGCCTCGCTCGGTACCGCACTAGCCGGGGGCTTCTCGGTTCGGACGTTCGTCCAGTAACAACGAGTGCATCGCCCTATCTGCTCGCCCGGTAGAGATCCCGGTAGAGACCCAGATAGAGGTCGGACGTTCGTTCCGCTCGTCACATCGAGCGCCCGCGCCCGCGGGCGCGGCCATGCGCCGTTGCACGATCACATGATCAGGTGCGGGAGACCGCTCGTGGTCGCACCCACGCGAGTGGCCGAAATCCCGGTTGTTTGGCTTCTAGGTCAGGCTTCGTTGTCATACCTCCTTCTTAGGCTGGTCGAGCGGAGCTCGACCGAGGAGGCATGGCGATGGCCACGGCGGAGAATGACACGACCGGCAGGTTCACCACTGAGCTGGCGGATGTGCCGGCGGAGCGGTTGGAGGCCGAGCTGATCGATCTGGCGGGGTGGCTGTCGGCGGGCACTTTCGAGTTGTTGGTGCTGGTCGGTGAGCTCGACGCCCGAGGGCTGTGGGCGCGTTGGGGTGCCCTGTCGTGCGCGGCGTGGCTGGCTGAGGTGTGTGACGTCGAGGTGGGCACGGCCCGTACCCAGGTTCGGGTGGCCCGGGCCCTGCGGACCTACCCGCTGTTGGCCGAAGCGATGGCCGATGGTGACGTCTCCTACGCCAAAGCCAGGGTGCTGGTCCCTCACCTCACGGAAGCCAACGTTGACGTCTTGTTGCATCTGGCGGTCACCAACCCGGCCGGGCGGCTGGGAGCGGCGATCGCGGCGTGGTCCCAACGCCACGAGGACCCCGAAGCCATCGCCCGTCGCCAACACGAGGAGCGCAGCGTGTCGTGGCGTACCGGGCCCGACGGAATGGTGACCATCACCGCGCGTCTCGCTCCCGCTGTCGCCGGTGCGGTGTGCGCGGTGATCGACGCGCAGGTCACCCGGTCCGCCGCGCCCGCGGACGCGTCACTGACCCAACAACGAGCCGACGCCCTGGCCGCGGTCGTGACCGGCGGGGGAGGCAACCTCGACGCCGAGGTCGTGATCCACGTCCGCGGAGACGCCACCACCCTCGCTGACGGCACACCCATCAACGACCACGTGGTGGCCCAACTGTTACCTCACGCGTTTGTTTCGTTGCTGATCGTCGACACCAACCGTCAACCGATCGATGCCAGCCCCCGCCGCCGCACCCCGACCCGCCGCCAGAAGCGCGTCATCGACGAAACGAACCCCGAATGCGGTCACCCGGGCTGTCGGGCCCGAACCTTCCTCCAGTACGACCACATCCAGCCCTACGCCCAAGGTGGTCCCACCGTCGTCGCCAACCTCCGACGCCTCTGCGGCCCCCACAACCGAGCCCGAATCGGCCCCACATTGCATGACGAAGCCGCCGAGTTCGTCGCCGACCTCATCCCGTAGGCAGGAGCTGTCATGGCGACTCAGATCAAAGAACACCTGCGCGACGAAGACCCAAGAGAGTGGACGCTCGTCATTCGAGGCCGGCCGCTGACCGTCGATGGCCTCCTCTTGGCGGCCGGGCGGACCCTTAGCGAGTTCACCTTGCGGGGCGATCCAGTCGCTGCCATCTCCGCGGAGGTCACCGGACCGGGCCGAACGACCGACGACCTGCTGGCCGGTCCTCGTCTTCGTACCCGTCGGACCTACGCCTTCGTCCCGGTTGCTGTACTCATCGAATGTGGGTTCCCGGTGTTGGCGACGTTCACCGCGCCCCATGTGAGCATCGTGCTACCGGCGTACGATGACGAGCGTGTTCGTGCGTTGGTCGACCTCCTCGGACCGGAGCACGTAAACCCGCACTATCTGAGGACACTCTGATGGCCACACGAATCACGCTCCCCGCCGACGTTCACCAGATCGACGCGACCGGCTACGTGTGGACCTTCCTCGACGAGGCTGACACCCCAGGTCGCATCACGGTCGGCAGCGTCGTCGTCGCCGGCGACAGCGAGGACCCGTTCCTCGCCCGGGTCATCGACATCGTTGCCGGTAGCTCAGGCCGCGAGATCGTCCACCTCGACGTGATCGGCGTCCCCGACCAGGTCATCGACGAACTCCGCCACGCCAACCTCCTCCCCGCGTAGCGGACCGAGCTCGTAGATGGTGCTTGTAGAACGACCGACGACGAAGGTCGTCGATCAGTTCGGAATGGCGCCCGTTCTTCACTGCACCCAGACAGCGAAGAACCCCCTGCTGAGCAGGGGGTTCGTGGTGGGCGAGGGGGACTTGAACTCTGGAGAACCGGGTATCGGTGCGTACCTCTGCGTCCCGTTCCGTACCCCCTGAGCAGGGGTTTCGCGATTCGGCCGTCCAACCCGTACCAACGAGTGCAACCCCGTATCTACCCGTCCGGTAGAGATCCGGTAGAGATTCCGGTAGACGTCCGCTGCCTCAGCTGGCCGTAGCGGCGACCCCATGGAACTCGTTGAGGGCATCGGCGATCGCGACCCGCCGCGCAGCGAGGAAGGACTCGTAGTCCGTTGCCTCTTCGCCCCACTCGTCGAAGTCGATGAGCTGAGCTTCGAACGCGTCTGGCGGGTAGCTCTGCCGGTAGACGGAAGGCGTCTTGGCGCTGATCTGCTTGTTGGTCGTCGAGCCGATGAACGCGAGGTTGGCGATGTCGTTGATCTCCCGGTCGGACAGCTCCGGTCGTTCGGCCTTGAGGTAGGCCTTGGGGTAGATGTGGTGGAACTCGATCTTGTCGGCCCTGTTGGCGTGCTTCGGGCTGAGGAGCAACGACGTCGCCCAGTCCTTGGCTTCGCAAGCCTTGAACAGGAGGAACATGGCCTTGAACACGCCAGCCGTCGAGGTCCGTCCAGCAAGGTCCCCAGGCACGAAGTCCATCCGCCCCACCTGCTGCACGAGGCGGTCAGCGAGGTCCTCCGCCGTTCCGCCGCCCCGGAGGACAGCGAGGTCTTGGTCCAGGATCGACTCCGATGAACCCCTCGAGTAGCGGCCCTTGGCGTTGGCGACGAGGAACCACGTGCGGAACTGGGTCGCTTCCTCGGGGGCGATGTGGAGGTCCCGTTTGTGGGCCCAGTACGCGGTGGTGATCAGCAGCAGAGGTGACGACAACAAGGTGGGGCTGTCGATCTGGAGGTTGGCCTGGACGAAGTCGACGGCGAAGTCCAGGCACCTCTTGGTCCTGCGCCACCCCTCCTCCAGGGTGGACCGCTTGAGGCCACCCACGACCAGGAACTTCGATTGCCCGGTGGTGATCGCCACCAGCGCACGCAGGTGGACACCGAGGTCGTAGTCGAACCCCCGTTCCGCAACTGCCTGCTGGTACTCGTTGAACATCTCCAACGATCCCTTCCACCGGGCGGTGATCTGGGCCAGCGCCAGGTCGGAACCGCGGAGCTTCGCCCCGAGCGAGTTGACCCGCACGAAGATCTCAGTGACCTCCTCGTAGGACTTCTCGCGTTCGAGGACCTCGGCGCGGTACACGTAGTCGGCGATCCCACGCAGTTGCTTCAGGCGTTCGGAGTACTTGGTGTAGCGCGGGTCGTCGAACCCGCTCACGCCTGCCCCCTGGAAGATCTCGGCGTCGGTCCTGTTGAAGACGTCGGTCACCCTTACCCAGTTGGGTAGGGCCAGCACTGGGTTGCTCGCTACGACGAAGGCCCGCTTGTTGACCTTCTCCATCGGGTCGAGGTCTGCCTCGTCGCTATCGTCGGAGTCGTCGTCGCTCTCAACGTCCTCGTTGACCTCGGTGATGAACGTCAACTCGTCGGGGTGCTCCAGGTTGAAGAGGATCTCGACCGGCGTCTTGCGCCCGCGGACCTTGACCTTCTCGCCACGCAGGACGGCCGACAGCGACGTCAGCCGCTGCTGGCCATCGAGTAGCAGCAGGGAAGCCTCGGCATCTGGGTTGGCATCGACGGCGAAGGCCCGAGTTTCGACCTCAGCGCCATGAGGCGCCTTCCAGGCGAGGATGATCCCGGAGGGATAGCCCCGGTAGAGCGAGTCGAGCAGATCGCGGACCTTGGTCTGGGTCCACACGTATCGACGCTGCATCTCGGGTAGCTGCAACTCGCCCCGCTCGATCATGTCGACCAACTCGCGGACCTTGAACTCTGCCTTACTCATCGTCGGCCCCTCCAACGGGTCGGTCGTGCTGGCTGGCGACTGCCAGGTCGGTCTCGATGCGACGGGTCAACTACCGGGTGCTCCGACGAGCTGCATCAGCTCGCCGTAGTCGGTGACGACGTCGTAGCGGACCGCTTGGTCCCCCTTGGCCGCGAGCGACTCGAAGAACTTGCGGGCGCACTGGATCTTGGCGTCTTCGATCCCCTTGAGCTGAAGGGTGGAGAGCGACCCCTTCGTCTCGGCCACGAAGTAGACATGCTTGACCTTCCCGTCCTCGAAGGCGATCGCCCAGTCGGGGTTGTAGTCACCGACGGGGGTCGGGATGAAGAAGCCTCGTGGGAGCTTGGCGTACACCACGACCTCGGTGCTGGTGTCGAGGTCGGTGACGAACTTCCTCTCGACCTTGGAGTCGGTGATGACGTAGTCGTAGATGTGCTTGCGGAGCTTCTCGCCGGCGTGGGTGAACTCCTGCTTGGTCTGGTTCTCGGTGAAGATGGCCGTGTCGTAGCGGGCGTCGAGCGGGTCGTAGGTGAGGTGCTCCACGATGACGGTGGCCTTCTGCTCGTTGACGAGTCGGGAGACCTCGCTGATGAACTGCTCGGGGTTCTGGCGGTACTTGGCGAACGTCGCGGGAGCGATGCCCTGGAGGATCGAGCAGACGGTGCGGCGGAGTAGGTGGGTCTTCTCCGCTACTTCGCCGAGCAAGTCGTAGCGGACCTGCGACGAAGCCGTCACCGACTCGGTGTGGGTGGTCGTCGCGTCCACGGCGAATCCGGTGCCGGCGGAGAGCGACTCGTGTTCGAGCTCGGCCGCCTGGGTCCCCTGCTGTACGACGTACTGGAGCGAGGTCACCGCAAGGCTCGAGTCGAGGGTGTCGATGCACTTCGCGATCAGCTCCTGGGAGTCGAACTCGACCTGGTAGATGGCCTTGTGGTTGATCCGGCCCCAGAGCTGCTGGAACTCCTTCCGCTCGAAATTGCGTTGGTTGAGGGGGACGGCCTTCGACTTGCGTCCGTCCGAGGGCGGAGGGAAGCCGGCGTCGAGCGAGTCGATGAGCTCGGCGACCTGGTAGTGGAGCGCTGCGAGGCCCGCGGGCATCTCCGGGAGTTCGGCTCCCCCACGCTCGAGCCAGGCGTCGGTGAGGTGGAGGTCGAAGTCGATGAAGTCGTGCTTGATGAGCCAGTGGTGGAGCTTCTTCGCCTGGTCCTCGGTGATGACCACCTTCTCGTTGGTCTCGGGGTCGAGCAGTTCCTTGCCCGTGAAGAACTCAACGGTTGCTTTGCGGGGACGAGCGGCGAGCGACGCCGCCATCTCCTTCTGGAGCCCGGCGACGAAGTCCGTGTAGGACTCGTCGGTGACGACCGTGAGCTCGTTGATCTCGTGCACCGTGACCGGGTGGTCCTGGCGCTCACCGTGTTGGTCGACGGCGAGGCGGAGGCCCCGTCCGATCTCCTGGCGCCTCGAGATCGTGTTGTCGCTCTTCTTGAGCATCCCCATGACGAACACGTTGGGGTTGTCCCATCCTTCGCGGAGCGCCGAGTGGGAGAACACGAAGCGGACGGGCTCGGTGAGCGAGAGGAGGCGCTCCTTGTCCTTGAGGATGAGGTCGTAGGCATCGACGTCGGTCGACTGGCCCTTCTCGTCGCCGGTCTTCTTCACGGCCGGGTCGACTTGGTGCTTGGTCTTCTTGTCGATGGAGAAGTAGCCCTCGTGGACCTGGCGGGCGTCGTCGCGCTGCAGGTAGTCCTGGTAGGCCTCCGTGGCAGGGTCGAGCGCCAGCTCGCCGAGCAGGCCAGTCACCGCCTGCGCGTACTCCTCTTCGAACCAGCGGGCGTAGTCGCCGAGGGTGTCCTCACGCTCGTAGTCGCGGTACTTGGCAACCTCGTCGATGAAGAACAGCGACAGGACCTTGATCCCTTGGGCGTGGAGCTGGCGTTCCTTGTCGAGGTGTGAGGCGATCACCTCGCGGATCTGGATGCGACGCTTGGAGTCCTCCGTGACGTCGCTTCCAGAGATCTGGCCGGCGGCAACGACATCTCCGTTGCTCAGCTCGATGATGTCGCGGATCGCGTCCACGTCGACGACGACCAGTTCATTGTACGCCTCCAGGCCACCGGAGAGGTCGTGGAGCCGGCTTCCCTTGTCGACCCACCTGGGTTGGCGGGTGATCGCACCGGACTTCGCCTGTACCTCGATCTCGACCTGGGCGCGGGGGTTCGCGCCCTTCCTCACCTCGATGCGGTCCAGGTACAGGTAGGCGCTCGTACCGGCGAGGCCCTTCACGGCGATGCCGCGCACCGCGATGCGCTTCACCAGCTTCCGGTTGTAGGCATCGAGGGCATCGAGTCGGTGCACCTTGGTGTGCTCGACTCGATGGGTAGCCGAGTACCGCAGGACCATCAAGGCGTTGAAGTTCGACAGCGCGGCGAGGGACTTGTCAGCCCCGATCTTCTGTGGCTCGTCGATGATGACGATCGGGCGGTTGGCGGCGATCACGTCGATGGGGCGTCGGGACTGGAAGTCGTCGAGCTCTTCGTAGATGCGCCGGTTGTCCTTGCCGGTGGCGTTGAAGGCCTGGATGTTGATGATCATCACCTGGACGCCACCGTCGGAGCTGAATCGCTCGATCTCGTGGAGCTGCGACGAGTTGTAGATGAACGCCCGAGGCTTGGTGCCGTAGGCCTGCTGGAAGTGCTCGGCGGTGACCTCGAAGCTCTTCTTCACGCCTTCGCGGATGGCGATGCTGGGCACCACAACGATGAACTTGCTCCACCCGTAGCGTTGGTGCATCTCCATGATCGTCTTGATGTAGACGTAGGTCTTCCCTGTGCCGGTCTCCATCTCGACGTCGAGGTTCGGCGCACCGGGAGCGGCCTTGGAGTCGACCAGCTTGGCTGCGAGGGGCAGATGGGCCGCCTTCTGGACGGAGTGCACGTTGGCGAGGAGCTGCGCGGGACCGAGGGCGATCTCCGCGTTGCGCAAGCCGGCGTCGGCTCGTTCGCCGAGGTCGAGGGCCGGCTGAGCTTGCGGGGCAGCCTTGCCGGGGTCGATGAGGTACGACACGCCGTCGACCTTGGGCTGTCCGGCGAAGCAGTCGACCACGGCGTCGACTGCGTCCGTCTGGTACTCCTGGACCTTGAACTGCAGCTTCACTCAGCACCCCTGGCTGTCCGGCCTTCGGTTCGATACGGATAGCTACAGATACCGACGTCAGATCCTGCGGCGTCGTATCCGAAACGGTGAGCGGAGAAACACCAGGTCAGACCAGCTTTCTGCCAACTTCGATCGAGCACGGATCCCACTCATCCCTCCGAAGTTTCGGATAGGCGCAGGCGCCACCGGGCGGTACGCGTACCGCCGATGCTCTCCACACGGCCCTCCCGTCGGAGCCTGGACAGCAGGTTGCGAACCTTGTTCGTCTTCTGGGCCTCTGACAGGCCGTCTGGCAGCTTGCCTCGGAGGAGGGCATCGATCTCGGAGCGAGGCGCGAGCTCGAACTTGGTGAGGTACTCGATGATCAGGGTGGCGTAGTAGTCGTCATCGAGTGCCCTGGTCTGGATGTACTCGGCTCGAGTGTCGGTGACGTCCGCGACAGTCGCCGAGACGTAGAGCCGTGGCTTGCGGCCCTCGACCAGCTTCGCCTTGCGGAGTCGGGCGATGGCCTCGTTCGGGATGGGAAGGCCCTTCTGCACGCGATCGAGGGCGAGCACGTCCTCGAGGGGAAGGTCGGTGCGGACCATGAGCATCTTGGAGTAGGCCTCGTCGATGACCGCCCCGGGGATGGTGAGCTTCACCTCACCGGCATTGGTCTCGAGGTCGTAGTCGGGCAGCGGAAGGAAGCGGCGGACCTGCTCTCGCACCATCCGATGGATGCCGAAGCCCAGATGGTCGATGAGGTTGAGCTCCGTCATTGCTTCGACCAGGAACGGGTTCCGGTACTTGCGTGGGGTCCGCACCTCGACGGCGTAGTCGTCGGGAGCGCCGTCGTAGAACTCGCCGACGCTGATGAACTCGACCCGGTCGGGGTGCTCCGTGACGATGACGCGCGAGCCCTGGGCGTAGTCCTGGTGAGCGATGCAGTTGTAGAGCGCTTCGAGCATGCTGAGGCCGTCGTACTTGCTGATCTCCCGATAGATCAGCTCGTCGGGCGGAAGGAGCCGGAGTTGCACGTTGCGGATGCGCTTAGCCAGGGCGGTCGCCGTCAGCAGGAACGGCAGGTGGAAGTGCTCGTAGGCCTGCTGCTCGCCGACCAGCTTCCAGGTCATCTCGCCGGGGTGGGGATTCAGCAGGTGGGTTGACGTCCCGGCCCCCAGGAGCAGCAACGTGGCTCGCGTTATCTGGCCATCGCGCAGCAGGCCGGCCTTCTCCAAGAAGGCCTGGTCGTCCCACGCGTCGACGTCGGCGGCAGTGATGCGTGGAGCGTGCCGCTCCGCGAACCCCTGACGGGCTCGGGAGATGGCTGCCGGGTCGAGGTGGGCCAGCGTCGCCTCGGGCACAACCACCGCGGTCCAGTCGGTGGCAATGGTCTGGGACCGGATCTGATCCAGCTTGTCGAGCGACAGCGACACGAGGCTCTCGCCTGCTCGAGCGCGGTAGTCGCCCTTCCACGAGATGGGGATGCCGCGAGGTGCGGCCGGGATCTCGGCCAGGACGACGCGTCGTCCGTCTCGATCGAGTTCGTGGATCTCGCGGATGGTGAGGCTCGGGTCGGTGCCCTCGAAGACCTGGTGCTTCAGCGCTTGGCGTTGTTCGAGGCTGGCGAGATGGGTGGTGCCGACGACCTCTTGATTGTCCGACACCCCGAACACCAACCACGCCGATGCCAGCCCGCGGAGGTTGGCCTCGTTGCTCAGCGCAGAGACGTAGGCCCCTGTCTTGTCAGCCGAGAACTGTTCGCGGGCCGCCTTGAACTCGACGACCTCGTTCTCCCACTGCGCGAGGATCCGATCGAGGAGGTCGCTGAGCTCGGCCAGTTCCATGCGGTGGCCTCAGATCACCTTCACGTCGGTCGCCGGCGACAGCTCGCGGAAGATCTGCTCGGCGTTGATCCGATCCGCGTCGGTGGCGAAGCCCGAGTCCCGGAACACCGCTCGTAGCGGCCCACGGCTGGCGATCTCCCGCACGAGGTCGAGGCTGACCTGCTTGTCGAAGCACGCGATCAAGGCTCCATCGTCGACCACGAACACCTCGTACACGTCGACCGCTTCGGCAGCGATGGGAAGGGAAAGTTCAAGCCCCCAGCCGAGGAGCACCTCGAAGAGCAGATCCTCCCCCAACCGGCCCGCCTTGACGCTCTCGACCGACAGCTCCAGCTGATCCTTTGCAGCCTCGTCCGGAGTCCGCAGGACGCCGGCCATGTTGGTCGTGTCGATCCTCAGCACCCGGAAGCCGGCGTCGAGGTGGGTGCCCAGGGGCCCGGCATCGTGCGTTGCTCGCTCACCAGCGCGACGAAGTCTCTCGCGGGCAACGCTGGCGATCGTCTCGTAGTCCGGGTGGTCAACTGCCTCACCAAGCTGAACGAGGATGTACTGGCGATGGCCGCCATCCGCGGCGTTGAGATCCATGACGGCGTGGCCAGTTGAGCCCGAGCCCGCGAAGAAGTCGAGGACAATGGCATCCTTCCTCTGGTCCGTAACGAGACGAAACCAGCGCGCAAGGACACGCCGGTCCTTCGGATTGTCGAAGAGAATCTCGCCCATTAGGTCGCGCATGTCAGTGCTAGCGGCCTTGCGGTCCTGCTCGAACACCGAGATAGCGACCTGATCGCTCTTCTCATCCAAGAAGGAGATGCCGCGAGGAATCGCGGACTCGTCCGAACCGAACCAGATCTTTCCCTCGGCGATCCGACGATCCATCTCATCCTTCTGGAAGAGCCAGCCACGCTTCGGAAGCGAGACCGGCTTGCCTGACGTGGGGTGAAGGACATCGTAGGTAGGACCACCCCCACCTGGCCACGTGATGTTTCCGTAGGTGTTCATGGGTCGGCCAGTCCCCCGCTGGAGCTGGTCATACCGCGCCACCGAATCGGTGATCTCGCCAGTCGCCTTCTTGCTCTTGAGCCAGGCCTTCCATAGGGCCGAGGCTTCGTCATCGCTCTGACGCGTCGACCAGATAGAAGCCGCCTTCTTTAGCGCAGTATCGAGACCGACCTTGGGCTCGCGCCACCGAACTCCGAGCTCGCTAAGGCGCACCTCGTGCTTCGCGTAGATCAGCATGTAGTCGGCGCCGTTGGAGACATAGCGAGAGTCGTTCTTGCGACCACCTTGCCAGACGACGTCTGAAATGAAGTTCTCGGCGCCGAAGACCTGATCGAGGAGAGATCGAAGGTTCGCATGCTCGTGATCACCGATCGCGGCGATCACGATACCGTCGTCAGCCAGCAGGCGACGCGCCAACTTCAGTCGCGGGTACAGCATGCTGAGCCATTTGGAGTGGAATCGGCCGGTCGTCTCCGTGTTCACAATGAGACGGTCGCCTGTCTCAGACTTCTGACCTGACCGCTCCAGATAC
>WBZX01000151.1_pt3 | contig 47989 bp, 49 predicted proteins | sample 5204211 | NCBI WGS metagenome assembly WBZX01 (sample SAMN12344362, study PRJNA552823) | activated sludge metagenome | biome: Activated sludge suspended growth; feature: Nitrification reactor; material: Wastewater; isolation source: activated sludge from nitrification reactor of wastewater...
CGGCGCCGGTACGATGACCTCGTCGCCCGGGTTCAGCGTGGCGAGCATGGCATTGAAGATGATCTGCTTGCCGCCCGAGGTGACGACGGTCTGCGACGGCTTGTACTCCAGGCCGTGGTCGCGCTTCATCTTGGCGACGATGGCTTCGCGCAGCGCCGGCGTGCCGGGCACTGCGGTGTACTTGGTGTCGTTCTCGCGAATGGCTTTGTAGGCCGCTTCCTTGATGTGCTCGGGCGTCGGGAAGTCGGGCTCGCCAGCGGCAAGGCCGATCACGTCTTTGCCCGCCGCTTTCATCTCCAGGAACTTCGCCTGCGCGGCATTGGTCGGAGAGGGCTTGATGCGGCTAAGACGATCGGCAATGAGAGCCATAACGCGATGCCTCCTTTCAGGCATTTGAAAAAGCGCGCGAAGGTACTGGCGGACGTTCGCCACTGCAAGAAAACGCGCACTCCTCCGGAGTCTATCGAGGGCTATTTCTGATAGGTGCTCGCGATATCGCTGCTCGGCCTTCTCCTGGCGTGCTCCGGGGCCGATATCCTCGGACCCTGCAAAACGTCGTAAACTGCTGTAATATAATGATAATAGAGGTTTGATCTGTGCGCTGGCCATCCATGCACGGAGGTGTCTTGCTGAATGGCCTCTAGCCGGCGAGGTGGATCGAGGCCTCGACGGTCATCCTGGCATCGCCAAAGCCGATGCGCCGGCCGCTGACGGGAGCGGCATCGCGGTAGTCGAGGCCGACCGCGACGCGCAGGCTGTCGCCGCGCGGGCTGATGCCGTTGGCGGGATCGAAGCCGACCCATTCGAGGCCCGGTACCCAGGCTTCCGCCCAGGAATGGCTGGTGCGGCCGACATGCAGGTCGGGGTCGTCGTTGCGCAGATAGCCACTGACATAGCGGGCGGGCACGCCGAGCCGCCGGCAGCCGGCGATGAAGACATGAGCGTCGTCCTGGGCGACACCGGCGCCACGGGCCAGCGCCTCGGCAGCCGTGGTGTCCACCGTGGAAACTCCCGTCTTGTAGGCAATGCGCCGGCCGATCCGTTCCATCAGCTCGTGCAGGACGGCGACGCGCTGCGCCGGATCGGCGGCGCGTTCGGCAAGGCCCTCGATCAGCGGATCGAAGCTCGCATCGTGGCGCGCCAAGCCGGTGTTGCGCAGCCAGAACGGCGCCGGCAGGGTCGGTGTGTCGGCATAGCGCAGCCATTGGTCGCCGCCAGCGTACTCGTAGAGCCCCTGAACGACGATTTCGACGGCCTCGTGCCGGTGCGCCACCGAGAAGGTCGTGACCTGATTGCCATGGCCGTCGACCCATTCCGAGCGCTTGCCGGGGCCGTCGATGCGCCACGACACAATGCGCTGCCCCGTGGCGGGCTTGGGCGTCAGCCGCACGTCGTGGATCGAGTGACGGGAGGGCTGGTCGAAGTCGAAGCGCGTGGCGTGGTGGATGGAGAAGCGCATGGTCCGTCCCTCAATCCAGCAGGAACTGCCGGCCGATCTCGTCGTTCAGCGTCGCGATGTCGCCGCGCAGCGTGCCGAGGAATTTCGCCAGGCCTACATCGAATACCTGGTCGATGCGCACGTAGCGCAGCCGGGCATGCAGCTCGCCGGCCAGCCGGTCGGCTTCGCCGTGCGTGCCATAGGCGTCGGCCAGTTCGCGCATGTTGAGATCGACCATCCAGAGGCAGTGATGGACCGAGCGCGGCACGTCGCGGCGCAGCATCATCAGCTCCGCCACCTTCATGGGATGCAGCGAGCTTCGATAGATGCGCCGATAGGTGCGGACCGCGCCGATGCAGGCCAGCAGCTCAGACCAGGCAAAATAGTCGAGGTTTTCGGCATTGGGATCGCCGTCAGACCGCAGCAGGTGGAACTTCACGTCGAGGATGCGGCCGGTATTGTCGGCACGTTCGAGGAAAGCGCCGAGCTGCAGGAAGTTGTTGGCCTCGTCGCGCAGCAGGGTCACTTGAGCGGCGCCGAAGATCATGACGGCCTGCTTCTTCACCGCTTCGATCAGCGCGCCGCGGTCGAGCGTCGCGCGGTTGCCGCGTAGACGGCCGCTCAGCTCCAGCCACAGCCCGTTCAGGCTCTCCCAGACATCGACGGTGATGTTGTTGCGCTCCTCGCGGGCGTTGCGCCGCGCCGCGCCGATCGAGTTCACGATCGAGGAGGGGTTGTTCTCGTCGATCACCAGAAAGTCGATCAGGCTGGCCAGCCGGCCGCCCTGGCGCTGGCTCTGGCGGAACTCGTCCTCCATGCCGAAGATCGCCGCGACGCCGGCGGCTTCCTCGCCGCGCGACTGCAGGGCCATGCGCTGCGTCGCTTCGATAAGCCGTGCCGTCGACTTGGCGCGCTGCAGGTAACGGCCCATCCAGTAGAGGTTCTTGGCGGTGCTGCTCAGCATGGCGCTACCTGCCGCCGGCCGGCGCGTCGGGCGCCAGAACCCAGGTGTCCTTGGTACCGCCGCCCTGGCTCGAATTGACGACCAGAGATCCCTCCTTCAGGGCCACGCGCGTCAGCCCGCCGGGCACGATGGTGATCTTACGGCCTGACAGGACGAAGGGGCGGAGGTCGACATGGCGCGGCGCCACGCCCTGGCTCACGAAGGTCGGGCAGGTCGACAGCGCCAGGGTCGGTTGGGCGATGTAGTTGTCGGGTCGTGTCTTGAGGAGGCCCGCGAATTCCTCGATCTCGGCCTTGCTCGATGTCGGCCCGACCAGCATGCCCTTGCCGCCTGACCCGTGGACTTCCTTCACCACCAGTTCGGACAGGTGTTCGAGCACATATTTGTAGTCGTCGGGCCGATCGCAGCGCCAGGTCGGCACGTTCTGCAGGATCGGCTCCTCGCCGAGATAGAAGCGCACCATTTCGGGCACATAGGTGTAGGTCGACTTGTCGTCGGCCACGCCGTTGCCCAGTGCATTCACGATGTTGACGCGACCGGCCCGCAGTGCCCCTAGGAGTCCCGCCACGCCTAGGTAGGAATCGGGACGCATCGCCAGCGGATCGAGGAAGGCGTCGTCGACCCGGCGATAGATCACGTCGACCCGTTGCGGCCCACGCGGCGTGCGCATGTAGACGCGGCCTTCATCGACGAACAGGTCCGAGCCCTTGACCAGCTCGATACCCATTTCGTCGGCCAGGAAGGCGTGCTCGAAATAGGCGCTGTTGTAATGGCCCGGCGTCAGCAGCACGACGTTGGGTTCGACGTCGTCGCTGTAGGAGACGGAGCGCAGAGTGGCCAGCAGTTCCTCGGTGTAGTCGGCAACCGGTAGTACGCGCATGGCCGAGAACAGCTCGGGCGCCAGGCGCATCATCACTTCACGGTTCTCCAGAACGTAAGACACGCCCGACGGCGTGCGCACATTGTCTTCGAGGACGTAGAAATCCTTCTCGCCGACGCGGACCAGGTCGATGCCGGCGATATGGGCATGCACGCCGCCCGGCAGCTCCAGGCCCTGTGCCATCGCCACGAACTCGGCATTCATCAGGATCTGTTCTTCGGGGATGATCCCGGCGCGGCAGATCTCGCGCTGTCCGTAGGCATCGGCGAGAAAAGCGTTGAGCGTGCGCACGCGCTGCGACAGGCCCTTGTGCAGATACTCCCACTCGTCCCAGGCGATGACACGCGGGATGATGTCGAAGGGGATGGTGGTTTCGTGGCCGTCGGTCGCGCCATAGGCGCCGAACGTGATGCCGTGTCGCCTATAAAAGAGGTCGACCTCGTGGCGGGTCGCGGCGACGCGCTCGGGGGATGTGCGGTCGAGCCAGTCGGCCACTCCGCGATAGGGCTGGCGGACGGAGCCGTCCATGCCCGAGTTCATCTCGTCAAATGCCTTTGCCGCCATCCAGCATTTCACCCCCTGTCGAATCACAGTACAAGCAATCGACGGGCCAACAAAGTGGCTCCGTGGAACGGAATCCGAGGGCGCAACGGGAGGGCAGCGTGAAGCAGGTGCTGATCGATCGCTATGGAACGCCATGGGAGGTCGCGCGCTGCGCCGATGTTCCCGATGTCGGCGAGCCGGCGGCCGACGAGGTCGTGTTCGACGTCCTGGCCTTTCCCATCAACCCCGCCGACATGTGGTTCTGCAAGGGCAGCTACAGGTTGAAGCCGCCGCTGCCGACCACGCCCGGTGCGGAGTGCGTCGGTCGCGTCACCTCGGTCGGTTCTGCCGTGACGCATCTCAAGAAGGGCGACCTCGTCATCAACCTGCAGCGCGAGAACTGGGCGCAGAAGCGGCGCGTGAAGGGCGACGACGCCATCCCGCTGCCGGCCGGCATCGATCTGCGCCAGGCCGCCATGGTGCGCATCAATCCACCGACCGCGCAGCTCATGCTCCAGGACTTCGTCGACCTGAAGCCCGGCGAATGGGTGATCCAGAACGTCGCCAACTCGGCGGTCGGCCGCTTGCTGATCGTGCTGGCGAAGCAACGCGGGCTGCGCACCGTCAACGTCGTGCGTCGGCCCGAACTGGACGCCGAGCTCAAGTCGCTGGGTGCCGATCTCGTGGTTGTCGACGGCGACGACCTTGCTGCGCGCGTTGCCAAGGGCACAGGTGAGGCCGCGATCCGGCTCGGCGTCGAGGCAATCGGCGGTGCGGCGACGGGGCGGATCGTCGAGTGCATCGCGACCGAGGGCACGGTGGTCCACTACGGTTCGATGAGCGGCGAGGACCCCGAGGTCACGCGCAGCAATTTCATCTATCGCGGCATCAGGCTGACGGGCTTCATGCTGGGGCGCGGACTGGCGAAGCGCAGCCCGGAGAAGATCCGCGAGATCTATGCGGATCTCGGCGGGCAGGTGCTGGCCGGCAAACTGCACGCGCCAGTGGACACGGTCTATCCAATCGAGAAAATCAAGGAGGCGTTGGCCCATGCCGACAGGGGCGGGCGCAATGGCAAAATCCTGGTGGCGCCCAACGGTCCTGTCTGAATAGGGCGCAATTCGAATGAGGGAGTGAACAGATGAATTCCGATGTCGCAGCGGTCGAAAAGGTGCTGCAGGTCTATTTCGACGGCCTCTACGAAGGCGATACCAAGAAGCTCGGCGAAGCGTTCCATCCTGCGTCGCATCTCTACAGTGCCGACGCCGACGGCAAGGCTGCCGACCTGCCGCGCGCCGACTGGTTCAAGGCGGTCGAGAGCCGTCCGTCGGCGAAATCCAAGGGCAGCGCCCGGGCCGACCGCATCGTGTCGATCGACTTTTCCGGTCCGGCGACCGCTATTGCCAAAGTCGAGTGCCAGATCCCGCCGCGCTATTTCACCGACTATCTGACCTTGCTCAAGGTCGATGGGCGCTGGCAGGTCATCTCCAAGTCCTTCCACACCGTTACGAAGGAAGGCTGAGTAGGGACCGGAAGGTTCCCGGTCGAGCAGGTGCAAGCAAAGTAGGGCCGGTAGCGTGCTGCCGGCCCTTTCTTCCGCACGCCAACCATCGTCCCTCAGATCGGTTGCTGGACGAACTCAATTGGATGAGGTTCGGGAGCTGGCCGACAGGTCGTGATCCGGCCCGATCAAACTCCCTTCTCGGCATGCAACGACTTCCTGCCGGGCGCCATTTCCTTCCTGTCCCGCCGATAGGAGGAATGACAATGGCTAGATTACTCATCATCGCAGTTGGCGCCCTGGCGCTATCCGGGGGGGCTGTCCTGGCGCAGACGAACTCGTCCGACTGGCTGCCGTCGGGCCCAGGCTCGGCTCCCGGTGGCGCCAATGGCGCCGCGCCCATGATCAGCGTCGGTGATCCCAGTGCCAATGCACGGGACACCGTCAGCGGCGGCTCGCGTTCGACGAGTCTGCTCTCGCAAAGCAACAAGAATCAAAGTGCCGCCGGCTTGCCGAGCACCAACTACAACTCGGGCCGCCAGGTACGGTACGAAGGCGCGCCATCAGCCCAGCAAAGCCAGGCCCAGATCCAGGGGCGCATGATCGTCAGCGACCCTACCGACAATCCTCGCGCCACCGTCGTCACCGACGAATTCGGCAACAGATACAACAGCCGAGGCGAGCGCATCGGCCGCCGATAAGCGGGCGCCATCGACGTTCACGGGCGCCGGTCGCCTGCCCGGGTTGCCGGAGGGGCACCCGAACGGCACACGGAGAATACAATGGTTTCAATGCAGTCTGAGGTCCGGACGCTCCTGGACAGCCGTATCGAGGCCTGTCGAGCAAAGGACATCGATCGGCTCATGTCGCTTTACTCTCCCGGCATCGTCTATTTCGATTGTGTCCCTCCTCTCGAGGGATTCATCGGATCCGGCTCGGTGCGGCGCAATTTCCTGCGATGATTCGATGAATACGAGGGGCCGATCGGCTTGGAAACCCGCGACATGGATATTGCGACGAGCGACGACCTCGCCTTTGCGCACATGCTTCACCTGGACCGGGGAAACGTGCACCTAGCGAAAGCCGGCCTTGCCGAAGCGTGGTTGCGTTCAACCGTTTGCTGCCGACGAAAGGGCGGCCGATGGTTGATCACGCACGAACACATCTCCTGGCCCTTCGAATTCAACAAGGAAGGCGGGAAGCTCGTCATGGCTCGCTGACGTTCGGCGAGGCGGCTGCTCTCCCGGTCAGCCGGAGGCGCAAAGAAAAAGCCTCCCTCGCAGCGCGGCTTGCAAACAGGCCGCTGTCACGAGGGAGGCTTTGTCGTGTCTGGCGGAAAGTGCGTCAGCTCTTGGCGTCGGCTGCGACCTGGACCTTGATCATCTTGTCCTGCGGTGCGGCGACGGCGCCCGAACCGGGGGCTCCCTTCTTGATCTTGTCGACGAATTCCATGCCGGACGTCACCTTGCCCCACACGGTGTACTGGCCGTCGAGGAAGTTCGAATCCTTGAAGACAATGAAGAACTGGCTGCGGGCGCTGTTGGGATCGTTGGTCCGCGCCATCGAGACGGTGCCGCGGGCATGCGGCTCCTTGTTGAACTCGGCCTTGAGCGTCTCGCCCATGCCACCGGAGCCGGTGCCCGTCGGGTCGCCGGTCTGCGCCATGAAGCCGTCGATGACGCGATGGAAGACGACGCCGTCGTACTTGCCTTCGCGCGCCAGCTTTTTGATCTGGGCGACATGCTTGGGGGCGAGGTCGGGGCGCATCTCGATCACGACGCGGCCGTCCTTCAGGTCGATATAGAGAGTGTTTTCCTTGTCCATGGCGGAGGCGGCTCCTGCAAACATGAGAATGACGGCAAGAACGGGCGTCAGAAGGGAAAGACGCATGACGTGTTCCTTCGGCGAAGCCACGGTCAGATGTGGCGGCCGGACCTTATAGGCCGCTTATCGAAAGACAAGCGGCAACTTCGGGGCGGGAGTGTTCCAGGGCAGCCGGGCGGCGGGGGCGTATTTTTCAAGAAAAAGTGCATCGTTTGTCGTGGTTTTGACGGGGCTGGCGGCTAGAGTGGCGGTGCGACCGGGCAGGGGTTGGCGCTTTTTGCCAGTTCCGGTCGCGCATATTGAGAAGTCATATTCTACGGATTGATCGATGACCGCGTTGAGCGGTGGGGGCGGCGCAGCAGTGCCGTATCTTTCATGAGCATTGTTCCTGACCGGCCGGCCGATGTCTCCCGCGAGACCCAGGTCGAAAGGACATGGCACGCCTTCGGCCGTGAGAGGGAGGCGGCGGTCCGGGCCATCCTCGGTGTCGACCGCCCGCCGTCGGAGGTCGCACCTGCATTCGGCGAGGTGGTCGGCAATTACTTTCGCACACGCGGTTTCGCGCTGACCGGCGCCGAACTCGACCGACTCGTGGCCGACGTGCATGCCCGCCACCAGCCGGCGTCGCCGCTCGTGGCATTTGCCCGGTTGCCGGACTGGCCATGGACAGGGGGCGAAGCGGCCCAGAACAGCCCCGCCGGCCCAGGGTGGATCTTCGGCGACGCGCCCTCGGGGCTCGTACGTTTCGCATCGGATCGGCGGCAAGGGCAGGAGCCCGTGGAATTGCTGTGGGCGGATTGATCCGGGAGACCGTTTCGACGCCGCACTGACCCGCCCGCCATTGTCCGGATTGTGCACGAGGCAGGCTGTGGCGACGCACCGGCAACGGTCCCGATCTGTCACGGCTGCGACTGGCCGCCACATACCGACTGGGGGCGAAAACCCGTTACGACCCACGGCTATATCTGGTACTAACCCGTTTGAAATGCGGGGGATTTTGCGGGTCGGAAATCCCGATGGGATCTAAACCGCGAGGGGACGGATGCATGGTCGGTAAGCGCGTATTGAGCATTCTGGGCATTTTGTCGGCGATAGCCGCCTTCGGCTTCGCGGGCGCCGCTCAGGCGCAGAAAGTCATCGGCGTGCCGCACGACTGGCAGCTGAATTTTCCAGCGGCCTTTACGCCGATCATGGAGCGGGTCGAATCGCTGCACGACCTCCTGCTCGTGATCATCATCCTGATCTCGATATTCGTCCTCATCCTGCTGCTTTACGCCGTGTGGCGCTTCCATGCCTCGCGTAACCCGGTGGCGACGAATGTCACCCATCATACCGGCCTCGAGATCGCCTGGACGATTATCCCGATCCTCATCCTGGTCGTTATCGCCGTGCCGTCGTTCCGTCTGCTCTACTACAGCGACAAGGCCATCGACGCGGGCCTGACGGTCAAGGTCACCGGCCACCAGTGGTACTGGTCCTATGACTATCCCGACCAGGGCAACTTCAAGGTCGAGAGCCGCATCCTGGCCGAGGCCGATCGTGTCAAGCAGAAGCCGCAGGTACCGCGTCTGCTGGCGGTCGACGAGGAGATGGTGATCCCGGCGAACACCGTCGTGCGCATCATCGGCACGGCCGAGGGCGCCAGCATGCACGGCTGGACCGTTCCCGGCTTCGGCATCAAGAAGACCGTGATCCCCGGCCGTCTCAACGAAGGCTGGATCAGCGTGAAGGAAGAAGGCCTCTATTTCGGCCAGTGCTCGCAGATCTGCGGCATGAACCACACCTTCATGCCGATCGCCATCAAGGTCGTTTCCAAAGCTGACTTCGACAAGTGGGTTGAGGAGAAGAAGAAGGCTGCCGGGTTGCTGCCCGAAACCAACTTCGCTTCCGTAACCGCTCCCGCCAACCGCTAAGCGCTTCGCCGCAGGAGATTACAATGGCCACCGCGCACGGCGCCGCCCACGACCACAGCCACCACGACGACCACCACACGCCGACAGGCATCAAGCGGTGGTTGTACAGCACCAATCACAAGGACATCGGCACGATGTACCTTGTGTTCTCGATCTGCGCCGCTCTGGTCGGCGCGGCCTTCTCGGTGATCATGCGCCTCGAGCTGCTGCAGCCCGGCGTGCAATACTTCAACGTCGACGGCACGCCTGACGGTCACCTCTGGAATACCTTCGTGACGGCCCACGGCCTGATCATGGTGTTCTTCGTCGTCATGCCGGGCCTGATCGGCGGCTTCGGCAACTGGTTCGTGCCGCTGATGATCGGAGCGCCCGACATGGCGTTCCCGCGCATGAACAACATCAGTTTCTGGCTGCTGCCGCCGGCGTTCATCCTGCTGCTGATGTCGGCTCTGGTCGGCGGTGGTGTCGGCACCGGCTGGACAATCTATCCTCCCCTGACGCTCAGTCAGGGCGCGGGCATGGATCTCGTGATCTTCTCGCTGCACATCGCGGGTGCTTCGTCGATCCTGGGCGCCATCAACTTCATCACGACCATCCTGAACATGCGTGCGCCGGGCATGACGCTCCATCGCATGCCGCTGTTCGCGTGGTCGATCCTGGTCACGGCGTTCCTGCTGCTGCTGGCTCTGCCGGTCCTGGCCGGCGCCATCACCATGCTGCTGACCGACCGCAACTTCGGCACCTCGTTCTTCAAGGCCGAGGGCGGTGGCGACCCGACCCTGTTCCTGCACCTCTTCTGGTTCTTCGGCCATCCCGAGGTGTACATCATGATCCTGCCGGCCTTCGGCATCATCAGCCACATCATCTCGACCTTCTCGAAGAAGCCGATCTTCGGCTATCTCGGGATGGCTTATGCGATGGTGGCGATCGGCGTTGTGGGCTTCGTCGTGTGGGCGCACCACATGTACACAGTCGGCATGGACGTCGACACGCGAGCTTACTTCGTGGCGGCCACGATGGTGATCGCCGTGCCGACGGGCGTGAAGATCTTCAGCTGGATCGCGACGATGTGGGGCGGTTCGATCCGTATCGAGATGCCGATGCTCTGGGCGATCGGCTTCATCTTCCTGTTCACCGTCGGCGGTGTTACCGGCGTCGTGCTGGCAAACGCCGGCGTCGACTACTCGCTGCACAACACCTACTACGTGATCGCGCACTTCCATTACGTGCTGTCGCTCGGTGCGGTGTTCGGCATGTTCGCCGGCTTCTACTACTGGCTCGGCAAGATGTCGGGCCGGCAGTATTCGGAATGGGCCGCCCAGATCCACTTCTGGACGACCTTCATCGGCGTCAACCTGACGTTCTTCCCGATGCACTTCTCCGGTCTGGCCGGCATGCCGCGCCACTACGTCGATTATCCCGACGCGATGGCGCACTGGAACTACATCTCCTCGATCGGCGCGTTCATCTCGTTCGGTTCGACGATCTTCTGGCTGATCTTCGTGGTCTTCGGCACGCTGATGTACGGCCGCAAGGTCGGCGCGAACTACTGGGGCGAAGGCGCCACGACGCTGGAATGGACGGTCGCTTCGCCGCCGCCGTTCCACACTTTCGAGGACCTGCCACGCATCTCCCCGTCGGCTCACCACTGATCTCTAGGAGCGGAGGCGCCCAAAAGGCGCCTTCGCCTTGAAAGGCCATGAGCAACACGGCAAACGGCATCCTGACGATCACCGACGAAGCGGCTCCCGCTTCACGCGTGCGCGACTATGTCGACCTCCTGAAGCCCAGGGTCATGTCGCTGGTCGTGTTCACCGGCCTGATCGGTGTCATGATCGCGCCGGGCCACATCCACCCGCTCACCGCGACATTTGCCGTGCTGGCGATCGCGCTGGGTTCGGGGGCCGCCGGCGCCATCAACATGTGGTACGAACGTGACCTCGATGCGGTGATGGAGCGGACCCGTAACCGACCGTTGCCGGCGGGCCGTGTCGCCCCGGACGATGCGCTGGGCCTCGGCGTGCTGTTGTCGATCTTCTCGGTCGCCCTGATGGCGGTCGCGACCAATTTCGTCGCCGCCGCGCTGCTGTCGGCCGCGATCCTGTTCTATGTCTTCATCTACACGATCTGGCTGAAGCGCCGGACGCCGCAGAACATCGTGATCGGCGGCGCTGCGGGCGCTTTCCCGCCGATGATCGGCTGGGCGGCCGTGACCGGCGACGTATCTGCGGTTGGCGTTGCGCTCTTCCTGTTGGTCTTCCTGTGGACTCCGCCGCACTTCTGGGCGCTCGCCCTTTATCGCAGCGACGACTACCGGCGTGCCGGCGTGCCGATGCTGCCGGTGGTGGCCGGGCCGCGTGAAACCAAGCGCCAGATGCTGATCTACACGCTGGTGCTGTTGCCGGTGGCATTGGCGCCGACCCTGCTGGGCTCGGTCGGCTGGCTCTACGGCTCTGTCGCTTTGGTCTTCAGCCTTGCCTTCGTCGGCTATGCGATCTCCGTGTGGCGCACGGCGGACGACGAGACCGCTCATGGTGCGGCGCGGCGCATGTTCCGTTTCTCGCTGCTCTATCTCGCGGCATTGTTTGCGGCGCTGCCGCTCGACCTGGTTGCGGGTCGGATTTTGGCCGGATGAGCGTGATGGCAGACGACCGCCGCCCGGGCGATACCGATATGCACCGCCGTCAGCGCGGTAAGAATCTATTTGTCGCGGGATTCCTGCTGGTTCTCGTGGTGGCGTTCTTTGCGCTTACCATCGTACGCATGGGAGCGCAGGGATGAGCGACAAGGCACCCCTCACGCCGGCCCAGAAGAACGCGCGCATCGCACGGCGTCTCGTGCTGCTGACCGGCGGCATGGTCGGTGCCGCCTTTGCCGCGGCGCCGCTCTACGACATGTTCTGCCGAACGACGGGTTTCGGCGGCAAGCCTCTGGTTGCCCAGTCGGGGGACAGGCCGTTGCTCGACCGTACGGTCAATGTGCGCTTCGATGCCAATACGGACTCGGCGCTGCCCTGGCGCTTCGAGCCGCTGCAGCGCGAAGTGAAGGTGCAGCTGGGCGAAGAGCGCCTCGTGCACTATCGAGTGACCAACGTCTCGCAGCGCCCGCTGGTCGGCACCTCGACCTATAACGTCACGCCCGAGAGCGCTGGGCCGTGGTTCAACAAGCTTCAATGCTTCTGCTTCACCGAGCAGTTGCTGCTGCCCGGGCAGTCGGTCGACATGCCCGTGGTGTTCTTCGTCGATCCCGAGATGGACAAGGATCGGCGTTACGACAACATCCGTACCGTCACGCTCTCCTACACTTTCTTCGAAGCGAAGACGGAACGGGCAAGGACCTTGCTCGGCGGCGTGCCCGCCGCTGATACTGGAAAGGGTGGATGAACATGGCCGACGGCGCTCCCAAGCATCCCTATCATCTCGTAGATCCGAGCCCATGGCCGGCGCTGGGCGCCCTTGCGGCGCTGGTTCTGGCGCTGGGCTTCGCGCTCGGCATGCATCCCGACATGCTGGGGCCGGGCGTCGAGAAGGTCATCAAGGTCGTGCACTGGTGGGCGCTTGCGCCCGGCCTGCTCATGGTCATCTCGGTCATGTACTGGTGGTGGAGCGACGTGCTCGTCGAGTCGCGCACGTTCCATACGCCGGTTGTACAGCTCGGCCTGCGTTACGGCATGATCCTGTTCATCGCCTCGGAAGTACTGTTCTTCGCAGCCTTCTTCTGGGCGTTCTTCGATGCGTCGCTCTATCCCGGCGAACTGAAGCAGCCTGTGCGCGCCGAAGTCACCGGCGGTATCTGGCCGCCGAAGGGCATCAGCATCATCGCGCCGTTCGACCTGCCGCTGATGAACACGCTGATCCTGCTGCTCTCGGGCACCACGGTGACCTGGGCGCATCACGCGATCATCGAAGGCAACCAGCGCGATGCGGTGCGCGGCCTGCTGTGCACGGTCGTTCTGGGCGCGATCTTCACCGGCGTGCAGGCCTACGAGTACCTGCATGCGCCGTTCACCTTCGACCAGGGCATCTACGCGTCGACCTTCTACATGGCGACGGGCTTCCACGGCTTCCACGTGCTGATCGGCACAACCTTCCTGCTGATCTGCCTGTTCCGGGCGATGAAGGGCCAGTTCAAGCCCAAGCAGCATTTCGGCTTCGAGGCCGCTGCCTGGTACTGGCACTTCGTCGACGTGGTGTGGCTGTTCCTGTTCTTCTGCATCTACTGGTGGGGTGCCGGTAAGGCGCCGATCGCCCTGCACTAAGCCGCGTTTGGCCTCCCCCGTCAGAGGGGGAGGTGTCTGTGTAGTCGCGGGCGGAGGGCAGGAACGTATGACCCTTCCGGCCTTCGGCCACCTCTCCAATTAAATGGAGAGGAAGTTTTGACCGCCGGGCGATCCCCGGCGGTTCGCCTTTGAGGAGACAGCTTTGTCCGACTGGCCGCGACAATCGCCGCTCGACGTCGCGCTTCGCGCCACCTGTCCGCGCTGCGGTCGCGGCAAACTGTTTCGTGGTCTGCTGACGGTGGTCGAACGCTGTTCCGAATGCGACCTCGACCTGCGGGGAAACGATGCCGGCGACGGGCCGGCGGTGCTCGTGATCCTGGCACTGGGTGCCATCATCATGATGCTCGTCTTCTGGGTGGAATTCCGTTACGAGCCGCCTTGGTGGCTGCATGTCCTGATATGGCTGCCCGTCACCTTCGGGCTCGCGACCTGGATGCTGCGCTTCCTGAAGGCACTCCTGGTGGCCCAGCAATATATCCATCGCTCGACCGCACTCGACGAGTAGAGGAGACATCATGATCAGGCTGCGGCCCGCTTTATGGCCCACGCTCGTCTCACTTCCGATCCTGATCCTCTCGCTGGGGCTCGGCGTCTGGCAGATGGAACGTCGTGAATGGAAAAGGGACATTCTCGATCGTATCGCCGCCAACCAGGCAGCCGCGCCGGTCTCCCTCGACGAGCTGCTGAGCGGCAACCCGCTCCGCTACGAGTATGGGCGTGTGAAGCTCGGCGGCACCTTCCTCTACGACAAGGAATACTTCCTGGCCGCGCGCAGCCTCAAGAACAAGGTCGGCCATCAGGTCGTCGTGCCGCTCAAGACCGACGACGGCCGCATCGTCCTGTTCGATCGCGGCTGGATTCCCCAGGAGCGGAAGGATCCCGCCCGTCGCGCCGAAGGCCAGCCCGCGGGTCGTGTCGAGCTGGTCGGCATCGTGCGCCGCAATCAGGAGCGCCGTCAGTTCGCGCCCGAGAACGTGCCGGACAAGAACGTGTGGTTCCACGTCGACGTGCCGTTGATGCGCAAGATGGTCGGGGCGCCGGCCGATCCCAAGCTGGATACGTTCTTCCTCGATGCCGACGCCACGCCCAATCCCGGCGGCCTGCCGGTCGGCGGCCAGACGCGTTTCGACATTCCCAACGATCACCTGCAATACGCCATCACCTGGTTCCTGATCGCCGTGGCGATGGCCGGCGTCTATCTCGCCTATCACTGGGAGACGGGCCGGCTCGAGATCGGCGGCCGCCGCAAGGCGGACAAGTGATCGCCAACGATCCCTATGTCGAGCTTGAGCGCCGGTTCGCGCGGCTGAGCGCCGTCGGCCGCGCCTCGGCCATCCTGAACTGGGACCGCTCGACCATGATGCCGGACGGCGCCAGCGACGATCGCGCCGACCAGCTCGCCACCTTGGGCGTGATCGCGCACGAGATCATAGCCGCCCCCGACATGCCCGACCTGCTGGCACGGGCGGAGGAGGGGCGAGCCTCGCTCGACCCCTGGCGGCAGGCCAACCTGCGCGAGATGCGCCGGTCCTGGGTGCATGAAAGCGCCCTGCCGGCCGACCTGGTCGACGCCCGTACGCGTGCCTGCAGTGCCTGCGAGCTTGCGTGGCGTTCGGCAAAGAAGGATGCCGACTTCAAGTCGCTGCTGCCGACCCTGTCGGAGGTGCTCAACATCATGCGCCGCGTCGGCGAGGCCAAGGCCGCGGCGCTCGGCACCTCGCTCTACGATGCGCTGCTCGACGAGTTCGAGCCGGGCGGCCGCTCGGCCCATATCGACACGTTGTTTGCCGAGCTGCGCTCCTTCCTGCCGGACCTGCTGGGCCGCGTGCTCGAACACCAGAAGCGGCTTCCGCCGATCCGGCCTCTCGACGGGCCATTCCCGGTCGAGGCGCAGCGCCGCCTGGGCGAGGAGCTGATCCGCCTCATCGGGTTTGATTTCCATCACGGCCGGCTCGATGTCTCTGCCCACCCCTTCACGGGTGGGACGGCCGACGATGTGCGCATCACCACGCGCTACGACGAGACGGATTTCGCCCGCGCGCTGATGGGCGTGCTGCACGAGACCGGCCACGGCCTCTACGAGGCGGGCCTGCCGCGAGCATGGCGGCGCCAGCCGGTGGGCAATGCCCGCGGCATGACCCTGCACGAAAGCCAGTCGCTCCTGATGGAGATGCAGGCCTGCCGCAGCGACGCCTTCGTGGCCTTCGCGGCGCCCCGCATGCGTGCCGCCTTCGGCAAGAATGGGCCGGCCTGGAGCGTGGAGAACATCCACCGCCTCTACACGCAGGTGGTGCCGGGCTTTGTCCGCGTCGATGCCGACGAGGTCACCTACCCGCTGCACATCATGCTGCGCTACCGGCTGGAGCGGGCGATGCTGGCAGGCGACCTGCCGCTCGCCGACCTGCCGGGCGCCTGGAACGACGGCATGCGCGAGTTACTGGGCATCGTGCCGCCGGACGATTCTCTGGGGTGTCTGCAGGATATCCATTGGCCCGATGGAGGGTGGGGTTATTTCCCGACCTACACCCTAGGTGCCTTGGCGGCTGCTCAGCTCTTTGCTGCGGCCCGTCGCGCCGAGCCCGGCCTCCTGGAGGCCATCGGAAAGGGCGATTTCTCGCCACTCCTGGGCTGGCTTCGTGCCAATGTGCACGGCAAGGGCTCGATCGCCACGACCGACGAGATCCTGTCTGCGGCCACCGGCTCGGCGCTGGGGGCCTCGGCCTTCAAGGCGCATCTGGAAAGCCGCTACCTGTCGGCGTAAGAGGGACCCATGCTCGATCTCCGCCCCAACTGCGAGTGCTGCGACAAGGACCTGCCGAACGGTGCGTCCGACGCCCTGATCTGCACTTTCGAGTGCACCTTCTGTGCGGACTGCGCGCGAACTCGCCTGGGCGGCCACTGCCCTAATTGTGGTGGCGATCTGGTCAAACGTCCGACCCGGCCAGAGCGCATGTTGCAGAAGTTTCCCGCCTCCACCAAGCGCGTCCGCAAGGACCACGAGGCCTGTCGCCAGGTCGCCTGAGACCTTCAGGTCACCTGACGGCGCGATACCGGAGTTTTTCGTTGCGTTACATCAGCACCCGCCACGGCTCGCAGGGCAATCCCGCGCCGCTCGGCTTCGAAGACGTCATGCTCGCGGGCCTTGCCCGCGACGGCGGTCTCTACCTTCCCGCCGAGTGGCCGCAGTTCAGCAAGGCCGAGATCGCCGGGCTGAAGGGCCTGACCTATACCGAACTCGCCTTCCGCGTGATGCGGCCCTTCGTGGGCGACACGTTCGACGAGGCCACGTTCCGCCGCCTGATCGGCGAAGCCTATGCTTCGTTCGAGACGCCCGAAGTCGCGCCGCTGAAGCCATTGGGCGACAGCGGATTGCACCTCCTCGAACTGTTCCATGGTCCGACACTCGCCTTCAAGGACGTGGCGTTGCAGCTCTTGGGCCGCATGCTCGACCAGACGCTGACGGCGCGGGGCCAACACGCCACCATCGTCGGCGCGACGTCGGGTGACACCGGCTCGGCTGCGATTGAGGCGGTGCGCGACCGCAAGGCCATCGACATCTTCATGCTCTTTCCCAAGGGCCGCGTCAGCGAGGTGCAGCGCCGGCAGATGACGACGGTGCTGGCGCCCAACGTGCACAACATCGCGGTGCAGGGCACGTTCGACGACTGCCAGGATCTCGCAAAGGCCTGCTTCAACGATCTCGCCTTCCGCGATCGTCACGCGCTGACGGCGGTGAATTCGATCAACTTCGCACGCGTCATGGCGCAGATCGTCTATTACTTCTGGGCGGCGCTGAAGCTCGGTGCACCGGACCGGCCGGTGGCCTTCACCGTGCCCAGCGGCAATTTCGGCAACGTCTATGCCGGCTATGCGGCCAAGCAGATGGGCCTGCCGATTTCTCATTTCGTCGTCGGCGCCAACAGCAACGATATCCTGGCGCGCTTCTTCGAGAGCGGCACCATGACGATGTCGGAAGTCGTGCCGACGCTCAGCCCCAGCATGGATATCCAGATCTCGAGCAACTTCGAGCGTCTGCTGTTCGATCTCTACGACCGCAACGGCGCGACCCTGGCCGATGCCATGACCGCCTTCCGCAGCACCGGCACGCTCAAGGTCGGCGCCAATGCGTTTACGGGCGTTCGCCAGCTCTTCGATGCCGGCCGCCTCGACGACGCCGGCACGCTCGCCGCCATTGCCGATTGTCGCCGCCGTTTCGGTGAGACCATCGATCCGCACACGGCGGTGGGCTATGCCGTGGCGCAGCAGCATCGCCGCGACGCTTCCATTCCCATGGTCGTGCTGGCGACGGCGCATCCCGCCAAGTTCCCGGATGCCGTCGAGAAGGCGACCGGCCAGCGGCCGGCTCTGCCGGCCCGGCTGGGCGACCTGCTGGAACGGGCGGAGCGGGTGGACGGGCTGCGCAACGATGTGGAAGCGCTCAAGGCCATGATCGACGAACGCCGGGCAATGGCCACGGCTCCGGCAACGCGCGCCAAGGTGAAGACATGAGCAACGTCAAGGTCACGACTCTCGGCAATGGGCTGCGCGTCGCCGTCGACGAGATGCCCGAGGTCGAATCGGCCTCGCTCGGCATCTGGGTCGCCTGCGGTACGCGCCACGAAGCCGCCGAGCTGAACGGCATGGCGCACATGCTGGAGCACATGGCCTTCAAGGGCACGCGCACCCGCTCGGCGCGCGCCATTGCCGAGGAAATCGAGAATGTTGGCGGCAGCCTCAACGCCTATACCGGCCGCGAGATCACTGCCTACCATGCTTCGGTACTCAAGGAAGACGTAGGCCTCGGCATCGAGATGATCGCCGATATCCTGCGCAACTCGGTGTTCGATCCCGACGAGCTACAGCGCGAGCGTGGCGTCATCCTGCAGGAAATCGGTCAGGCACTCGACACGCCCGACGACATCATCTTCGACCAGTTCCAGGAAACGGCGCTGCCCGGCCAGCCGCTCGGCCGGCCGGTACTCGGCACTGCGGCGACCGTCGAGGCAATCGGCCGCGACGATCTCTTTGCCTATCTCGCGCGCCACTACACCGCGTCGAACATGGTCCTGTCGGCGGCAGGTCGCGTCGAGCACGATCGCATCGTCGATCTCGCCGAGAAGCATTTCGGCTCGGTCCCGCGTACGCCGGCCAATGCCGAGCAGCCAGTGCCGCTGGCCTATGTCGGCGGCGATGGCCGCGAGACGAGGGTACTCGAACAGGCGCATCTCGTGCTGGGCTGCGAAGGCATCGGCTATCGCGATCCGGATTATTTCGCGCTCGCCGTCTATTCGACGCTGTTCGGCGGCGGGATGTCCTCGCGGCTCTTCCAGCGCATCCGGGAGGAGCGCGGTCTGGTCTACGGCATCCATTGCTTCAACACCGCCTATGCCGATGGCGGCCTGTTCGGCATTTATGCCGGCACGGGCGAAGACGACCTCGCCGAGCTGGTGCCCGCGGTGTGCGACGAATTCGTGGGCGTTGCCGAGACGCTGAACGAGGAGGAGCTGGTGCGTGCCCGCAACCAGATCAAGGCGGGGACCTTGATGGCTTTGGAGTCGAGCGGCGCGCGCTGCGAGCAGGCCGCGCGCCATCTCATCGTCCACGGGCGGCCGATCCCTTACGCCGAGGTCGTGGCCCGCATCGAAGCCGTGGATCAGGACGCGGTGCGCCGCGTCGCCCGTCGCCTGCTGCAGGGCAAGCTCACGCTTGCTGCCCTGGGGCCGATCGACGGCCTCGAACCTCTGGACAGGATCGCCGCCCGTCTGGCGGCGTAGCCGCACTTCCTTGCCCGGATCAACGGGCCGCCACGACCAGGGCTTTGATGCGCCCGCTTACGGCGTCGTGACCAAACCGTCTTGAGATGGCCTGTGCTGCGTTTGGTGTCGCTTCTTCATGCGAGTCGCCGCGAGCTTCGATCTCCGCGCGCAGCGGTGTATCCTGACAGTAGGCCATGGCCACTTCATCGACGAATTCATTGTCTTCGATCCGGTTCCACACATTGAGCAGGTAGGTCCCGCCAGATTTCAGGATGCGCTTCGCCTCCCGATAGGCGTTGGCTCTATCAGGAAAGAACATCGTTCCGAACTGGCAGAGTGCGACGCCGAACGGGGCGCCGTCGAAAGGAAGCGCCTGGGGATCGGCTTGCCGGAAGACGGCGTACGGAGCGCATGCCATACAACGCCGGTGCCCGCCGCCACTTCGAAGACAGATCGGGGCGCAAATGCCACTGCTCTCGCCGCCAGATCGCGCGCATAGCATTCGAAGATCAGCAGCACCATCCAGCCGGTCGTAGGGCTCGGGAATCGAACCGATGAACGACTTGTCGGCGACCGACATAGTATGTCTCCGACCGATCTCGCCTCTGAAACGCGGTAGCTTGCATCGGCGAGACTACGTCTGCCCTATGCTGCGCGCTACCGCGGTGCCTGAAATACAACGAGGGATCCTCCGGAGGGGATCCCTCGCTTCATTTGCAATGACGCTGCGGTCGTTCAAGCCGCCTTCGCCAGCTCCGTCTGGGCGGCGCGTGGCGGGACGCCGATCGAGGCGCGCTCGATGACCGTCTTCACCTCGGCACTCCGGCGGATAAGATTGTAGCGGAGGCCGGTGTAAAGGTTCACCGGGAACGGCATGTCGGCGTTGAAGTCGATGATCAGCACCACGCGGGTCTGGTCGGTTTGGTTCTTCACCCAGTGCTCGCGTGTATCGTCGAACACCAGCGGCTCGCCTTCCTTCCAGAAGAAGTGATGGCCACCGATCTCGATCCAGCACTTCTCCGGCTCGGTCGGCACGATCAGCGGGTAATGGAAGCGGACGACGCCGGCAGCCGAGCCGCGATGGGGCTCGATCTCGGCATAGCCGTGCAGGATGCTGAAGAGGGCGCTGTGCACGCCGGGGATTTTGTTGATCGCCGCGATCGTGTCCGGCACGGCCGCCGCATTCTCCGGAACGTCGTGGCCCCACAGCTTCAGCAGGAAGGTGCGCCAGGCGCGGCCGGGGACATAGAGGTCGCGCGGATGCACCTCGTGGAGGGCCGGAATTTCCTCGTGATGGCTCAGCAGGTAGTTGAGGTCGGCCTTGATCTTGGCGTGGCTTTTTTTGAGCTCGGCCAGGACCGGAAAGGCCTTCAACGCATCCTCGCCCCCTAGCGGCAGCTTGGGCATGTTGCGCAAGATCATGTCGGAGAGCTTGAGGTTCAACTTCTCGAGCGGCTCCTGCGGCAGCCAGATGTGCTTCGTCAGATAGAATCGGCCCTTCTGGCCGACATTCGATTTGTCATCCGTTTCCATAACAGACCATGCCTTAGCGGATACTCTAGATAGGTACATACGCCTGTTAGGCCAGCTGGCGGCGGCTCTTTTTTGACCGGCAGGCGTGGCGGACAGTCTCAATTTCCTACGTCAAACCTCGGAAAACATGCAAGAATTCCGAAAGCTGACTATTATAGACCAAGATGTTCCGCTTTGCCGACGTCCCGTTGTCGCTGTCGGGGATGACCCGGATTGCCGGCCGGCGCGTATTTTTACGCGCGCCGACCATGGACGACTGGCCCGAATGGGCTGAATTACGTGCTCGGAGTAGGGCTTTTCTGACCCCTTGGGAGCCAACTTGGCCTGAAGATTCCCTCGGCCGGGACCATTTCCGGCGCCGTCTGCGCCAGCAGATCAAGGAATGGCGGGCGGGAGAGGCCTACGGGCTTTTCGTGTTCACCAACGAGGGGCGGCGTCTGGTCGGGGGGATCAACCTCAGCAATGTCCGGCGCGGCGTCGCCCAGACGGCATCGGTAGGCTACTGGATGGGCCAGCCCTATGCCGGGCAAGGGCTGATGACAGATGCGCTGCGATCGACCCTGCCGTTTGTCTTCGACGATCTGCGGCTTCACCGCCTCGAAGCAGCGTGCCTGCCGCATAACGAGCCCTCGAAGACAGTCCTGACCAAGGTGGGATTCCACGAAGAAGGTCTGGCGCGGCAGTATCTGCGCATCAACGGACAGTGGGCCGACCATCTGCTTTTCGCCCTGTTGCGGGCCGACTACGATGCCCTTTTACGGGCGTCGCGCTAGGCGCAGAGGATTATCATGCGCAACCTCACCCCGACGTCGATCACCCAGGCTTTCGCCGACTATGCCCGCAATGCGCCATCGGACAGGGCGCGGGCCTTGCTGGTCTCGCTAGCCACCCATCTCCACAGCTTCGTACGCGAGAACAAGGTGACGCAGGCGGAGTGGGGTGCCGCGATCGACGCGCTGACCCGCGCGATGCAGTTCACCGACGACAAGCGCAACGAATACATCCTCTTCTCCGACCTGCTGGGCGTGTCCTCGCTGATCGACATGGTGAATGCGGCCGGCAGCGGCACGCCCTCGTCGGTGCTGGGGCCGTTCCATATCGAAGGTGCGCCCGAGCTGCCGAACGGGGGCGATCTCTGGCGCGGGCAGGTCGGCGAGCCGCTGGTCGTGAGCGGCAGGGTCGTCGACGAAAACGGGACGCCAGCCAAGGGCGCGGTTCTGGCGCTGTGGCAGAACGCCGGCAACGGCCTCTATGCCCAGCAGGACCCGGCGCAGTCGCCGACCAACTATCACGCGCGCCTTCGCGTGGCGGCCGATGGCAGTTTCGCCTTCTCCACAGTGCGGCCGGTCTCCTACAAGGTGCCCGATGACGGCCCGGCGGGTGACATGCTGCGGATCCTGGGGCGCGATGCGTGGCGGCCGGCGCACCTGCACATGATCATCCAGGCGCCGGGCCATCCGCCGTTGATCACCGAATTTTTTCCCGAGGACGACGAGCATCTCGACGGAGATGCCGTGTTCGGGGTGCGCAGCGGGCTCGTAATGCCCTTCGCCAAAGTGACGGACCGCGCGACGCTGCCGGGCAACCTGGCGGCCCGCGAGACGCTGCCGATGCCTGTCTGGTCGGCCCGGCTCGACTTGACGCTCCCGCCCGTCTGACCTCGCTTTCGTCGAAGACTTGATGCGACTCGTCGGCGTTCGTGACGTCTCCAAGGATTTCGCCACAGGCGTGCGGGCGCTCGAAGGGGCATCGCTCGACATCGAGGCTGGCGAGTTCCTGAGCGTTCTGGGGCCGTCGGGTTGCGGCAAGTCGACCTTGCTGCGTCTGATCGCGGGCCTCGCACAGCCGACTGCCGGCACCATCGAGTGGTCAGCGGGTGACCGGCCGTCCAGCAGGCCGGATCTGAGTTTCGTCTTCCAGGAACCGACCCTCATGCCCTGGACCACGGCGCTTGCCAATGTCGCGTTGCCGCTGAAGCTCGCCGGTGTCGTGCGGTCCGAACGAGAGTCGCGGGCGGCCGAAGCGCTGGGCCATGTCGGCCTGGCGGGCTTTGAACAGAGCTATCCGCGCGAGCTGTCGGGCGGCATGAAGATGCGCGTGTCGATCGCGCGGGCACTGGTCACCGAACCCAAGCTGCTGTTGATGGACGAACCTTTCGCCGCGCTCGACGAGATCACCCGACGCCGGCTCAACACCGACCTCCTTGACCTGTGGCAGCGTACGCGGTTCACCGCGGTGTTCGTGACCCATTCGGTGTTCGAATCGGTCTTCCTCTCGCAGCGCATCGCCGTGATGAGTGCGCGGCCCGGTCGCGTACTGTCCGAACTTGCCATTCCCGCCGCTTATCCGCGAACCGAAGCCTTTGGAACGTCGGCGGAGTATGCGGCCCTATGTCGGCTGGCTTCGGCCCAGCTCTCCGAGGCGCTGGCGGCATGACGGCACGGTTTGTCGCTCCGATTATCGTTGGGATCGTCATGCTCGCGCTGTGGGAAGCCATCGTACGGGTGGCCGAAATCCCGCCCTACATCCTGCCGGGGCCCATCCTCGTGGCCAAGACATTGTGGACCGACTGGCCGACGCTGTGGCCGGCGCTCGTGATCACGCTCGAAATCACGCTTCAGGCATTGATAGCGGCCGTCGTTGTCGGTGTCTTGCTGGCAGTACTGTTCTCGCTGTCGCGCTGGATCGAACTGTCGTTCTTTCCATACGCCATCATCCTGCAGGTGACGCCGATCGTGGCCATCGCGCCGCTGATCATCGCCTGGGTCGACGACGTCAACCTTTCGCTGTTGATCTGCGCCTGGCTGGTCGCCTTCTTTCCCATCCTGTCCAACACGGTGCTGGGCTTGCGCTCGGTCGATCGCAACCTGCTCGACCTGTTCGAGCTTTATGGTGCGGGGCGCTGGCGCACGCTGATCGATCTGCGCCTGCCGGCGGCGCTGCCGTACTTCTTGGGCGGCCTGCGCATCTCGGGCGGCCTGGCGCTGATCGGCGCCGTCGTGGCGGAGTTCGTGGCAGGTTCGGGCGGACGGGAATCGGGACTTGCCTACCGCATCCTCGAATCGGGCTACCAGCTCAAGATCCCGCGGATGTTCGCGGCCCTCGTGCTGATCTCGCTGACCGGCATCGCCATCTATCTGTTGCTGTCGCTGCTTTCGCACCTTCTGCTGCGCCGCTGGCACGAAAGCGCGCTCAGCGCCGAGGGATGAGCTTCATCGGATCGCCACACGCGCCAGGAAGAACGAACAGACGGCGACCCCGGCCGCCAGCAGGAGATAGCCCGCCTCATAGGAATGGGTGATGGCCAGGACGGCGCGGAAGAGCAGCGGCGAGATGAGCGCACCGGAGAAGACGAAAAGCTGCGTGGCGCCGGTGAACTCGGCGGCGCGTCCAGGCGGTGCGCGATAGGCGCTCTCGGCGATGAAGACGCCGTTCCAGCCCACTGCGGTGCCGCCGAGCACGATACAGATGGCGTAGACCGCCGTGGTCGGCCAATTCGGTGTCGTGAAGGACATGGTCATGGCCGCAACCGCCACGATGCCGCCGATGCCTGCCAGCACGGCGGTCGGCTTGCGCAGCAAGTCGGCCAGGGCGCCCCAGAAGACGCGCCCGAATGCACCGGCGACCGTCGCGGCCGAGAGCAGCGTGCCGGCCAGCACGTAGGACATCTTGAGGCCGTCGACGGCATAGACGACCGTGAAGTTCACGACAATCGCCTGCGTCGCGGAGAAGAGCATGCCGATGAAGCACATCGGCCGCAGGATCGGGTCGCGCCAGGCGAGCCGCAGCGGTTCGAGTATCTCGGCGACCGTGGGCAGGAATCTTTGCCTGGACGGGTTGCTCGTCTGCTCCTCGTCGTAGAGGCGGCGCAGCGGCTGGACCGCAATGACGGTCGCAATCGACAGGAAGCCGATGCTGGCCGCGGCCCAGCGCCATCCGAAATCGAGCGCCAGAGTCGGCAGCACCGCGCCACAGATCGCGAAGCCAACCGGCACACCGCTTTGTTTCAGCGAGAAGGTGACGTTGGCGAGGCGCGGCGGTGAGACGCGCGCCAGGATGTGCGAACTGGCGATGGTGAGTGGTCCGGAACCCAGGCCGACGATCAGGGCCGAGAGCGCCGCCATCGCCACGCCGCCCACGGCGAAGATGAAAGAACCGATGGCTGCCACGGTAAGGCCGGTCTGGATGAAGCGGATGGGCCCCAGGCGGCGGTTGATCGCGCCGCCGCCCAGGGTCGAGATCATGGCCGCGAGATAGACCAGCGAAACGTAGTAGGCGACATCGGCGGCGGCGACGCCCAGAGCGGGTGCGGCAGCAGGCGCCAGCACCGAGGCCTGGTTGAAGCCCATGGTCGAGACGACTTGAACCAGTGCGAGCGATACGAGGGCGATCAGATAACGGCGAAGGTCGGTCGGTGCGGCAGAAGACATTGCGCGGCGACTATAACGTGCGGGCTGTTTTCTACCTCAAGCCACTGAGGAAAGTTTCGACCAGCGGTGACCAGACCGATGCGCCGTTGGTGGCGCCGGCCAGGCTGTGGCCATCGCGGCCGAACGGGCCGAGTGGCAAGTAGGTCGCCTTGCCGCCGGCCTTATCGTAGGCCTCGGCCATGCGCCTGGCGAGTGCGGGTTCGAAGAAGCTGTCGTTCTCGGCGTAGATCCAGAGCATCGGCACCCGCGCCGTTGCGCCATACTTCGCAGCCGCGTCGACCAGAGCGCTCGGCGTGCAGTTGCCGATGCCGCCTCCGGCCAGTTTCTGCTGCCCACCGCGGCCACCGGCAAAGTTGATCATGCCGGAAACGCCAGGCGGATTACGGCTCGACAAGGCGATAGTGGCCCAGCCGCCGGCCGATTGACCGACGACGATCGTACGGTCGGGCGCGACATAGGGCTGGTTGCGCATGTAGTCGATGGTAGCCTGGATGTCGCTGGCGCTCTGCAGGCCGGCATTGAAATAGTCCGGCGAATCGCAGAAGCCGTAGCCCTCTGCCCAGGTGCCGCCGCTGTCGCCATAGCCGCGGCGTATCGGCAGGGCGACGACGTAGCCGCGCGCCAGGAACCAAGAGGAGAGGGTGGCGTAGCGCGGCCGTTCCATGGTGGCGCGCCGCGAACCGTCGGCCGGCGATCCATGATTGATGACCACCAGCGGCTGGCGGGTCTCACCAGGAGGTCGCAGCACGGTGGCGATCAGGTTGGCTCCACCAGGGCCTGGCACGCGCACGATCTGCTCGCGCTCCTGCGCCGCTGCCGGCCAGACGAAGAGGAAGGCGAGCAGGGCGGTCAGGGCATAGAGGCGCATTGATCTCGTCTACCGCCCGCTGCGCCGTGCAGGCTTGCCGCGCGAGCCGGAGCCGGTGCGCACGCCGCGGAACACCCGGGAGTGCTGCATCTTGCCGAGATGCACGCCGACATTGGCGCTCGCTGCCTGGCCCGGCAGCTCGAGCTCGTGAGCCTCGAGGCGGCGGATCTCGTCGCGCAGGCGACCGGCTTCCTCGAATTCGAGGTCGGCCGCGGCGGCGCGCATGCGCTTCTCGAGTTCGGCGATATGGGTGCGCAGATTGTGGCCGACCAGATGCACATCGCCCGACACGCCGGTGTCGACCGTGTAGTGGTCGCGCTCGGCGGTCGATTGCAGGATTTCGGCGATGTTCTTCTTCACCGAGGCCGGCGTGATGCCGTGCTCCTTGTTGTAGGCCATCTGCTTGGCGCGGCGCCGGTCGGTCTCGGCTATGGCGTACTTGATCGAGTCCGTCATCTTGTCGGCATAGAGGATGACGCGGCCGTCGACGTTGCGCGCAGCACGGCCGATTGTCTGCACCAGCGACGTCGGCGAGCGCAGGAAGCCTTCCTTGTCGGCATCGAGGATGGCGACCAGGGCGCATTCGGGGATGTCGAGGCCCTCGCGCAGCAGGTTGATGCCGACCAGCACGTCGAAGGCGCCGAGCCGCAAGTCGCGGATGATCTCGATGCGCTCCAGGGTGTCGATGTCGGAATGCAGGTAGCGGCAGCGTATGCCGGCCTCGTGCATGTATTCCACGAGATCCTCGGCCATGCGCTTGGTCAGCACCGTGACCAGCACGCGCTGACCCTTCTTGGCACAGTCGCGGCATTCGGCGATCAGGTCGTCGACCTGCTTCTCGACCGGCCGGATCAGGACCGTCGGGTCGATCAGACCCGTGGGCCGGATCACCTGCTCGACAAAGGTGCCCTGCGTGCGCTCCATCTCCCAGTCGCCGGGCGTGGCGCTGACATAGGTCGTCTGTGGGCGCAGCGCGTCCCATTCCTCGAACTTCAGTGGCCGATTGTCGATTGCCGAAGGCAGGCGGAAGCCGAACTCGGCCAGCACGCTCTTGCGGTTGAAGTCGCCGCGGAACATGCCACCGATCTGCGGCACCGTGACGTGGCTTTCATCGCAGATCAGCAGGGAGTTCTCGGGGAAGTATTCGAACAGGGTGGGTGGCGGCTCGCCCGGCTTGCGGCCGGTGAGATAGCGCGAATAGTTCTCGATGCCGGCGCAGGCGCCGGTCGTCTCCAGCATCTCGATGTCGAACAGGGTGCGCTGCTCCAGGCGCTGCGCTTCCAGAAGCCGGCCGGCGCGATTGAACTCCTCGAGGCGCTGCTTGAGATCGCTCTTTATCTGGTCGATCGCCTTCTGCATCGTGGGCTTGGGCGTCACATAGTGGCTGTTGGCGTAGACGATGATGTCCGACAGCGACACGGTCTTGTCGCCCGTCAGCGGATCGAATTCGGTGATCGATTCGATCTCGTCGCCGAACATCTCGAAACGCCAGGCCTTGTCCTCGTAGTGGGCCGGGAAGAGGTCGACCGTATCGCCGCGCACCCGGAAGGTGCCGCGCTGGAAGGCGTTGTCGTTGCGCTTGTACTGCTGCTCGACGAAGCGACGAAGCAGGGTGGTGCGATCGATCTTCTGGCCCTTGTGCAGGCGGAAGGTCATCGCCTGGTAGTTTTCCAGCGGGCCGATGCCGTAGATGCACGAGACCGAAGCCACGATGATCACGTCGTCGCGTTCCATCAGGGCACGTGTCGCGGAATGGCGCATGCGGTCGATCTGCTCGTTGATCGACGAATCCTTCTCGATGTAGGTGTCCGTCCGCGGCACATAGGCTTCGGGCTGGTAGTAGTCGTAGTACGACACGAAGTACTCGACCGCGTTCTCCGGAAAGAAGCCCTTCATCTCGCTGTAGAGCTGCGCCGCCAGCGTCTTGTTCGGGGCCATCACTAGGGCGGGGCGCGTCTGCGAGGCAATGACGTTGGCCATGGTGAAGGTCTTGCCCGAGCCGGTGACACCCAGCAGTACCTGATCGCGCTCGCCGCCCGACACGCCTTCGATGAGTTGCCGGATCGCCTCGGGCTGGTCGCCGGCCGGCGTGTAGTCGGACACCAGCTTGAAGGGTTTCGGTGTGACGCCTTCGAGCTCGGGCCGCCGTTGGATGTACGGCATCAGGAGCGGTGTCGCTGGCACTGCGAGATTCTTTGAGGGCATGACCTGCATTATATGATGCTCGGATGACGGTCCGGCAATGCTAGCTTCCGCGCCCCTATGCCTGATCTGTTGACCATTCCCTTCCTGATTTCGGCCGTCGTTGCCTGCATTGCAGGCATGGTGCGCGGCTTCGCGGGCTTCGGCGCCGCCATGCTGATGACGCCGGTGTTTTCGGCGCTCTACGGACCCGCCGTCGGCATCGCGCTCTGCCTGCTCCTGGAGATCGCCGTGGCGTTGCCGCTTCTGCCCCGGGTCGTGCGCCTCGTCGACTGGCGCCGCATCGGCCTGTTGCTGGTGGCGGCGGCAATCGGCGTACCGTTCGGTAACCTCACGCTGACATGGGCCGATCCCGAACCGATGCGCTGGGCGATTTCCGCCATCGTTCTTAGCGCTGTCATCATGCTGGCGAGCGGCTGGCGCTTTTCCGGTCGGCCGGGGACGGCGACTACGCTCATGGCGGGTGCGACCAGCGGCTTCCTGAATGGCCTCTCGGGCATGGCCGGCCCGCCGATCGCCTTCTATTATCTCGCAGGTGAGGATCCGGCGGCGCGCGTGCGGGCCAACCTCACGACCTACTTCGTCTTCGTCGATTTGTTTGCCATCGGAGCTTTCGCGTCGCGCGATCTGATCGGGTGGAGCACGGGCGTCTACGGGCTGTGCCTGGCGCCGGCAGTCATGGTAGGCGGCCTGATCGGCGAGCGCTTGTTTCCGTTGGCCAGTGAACGCTTCTATCGGTGGCTGGCGTTGGTGTTGTTGGTCGGCGTCGCGGTAGGCTCCTTGCTGCTATAGGGATCGCCATGAAGATCTGGGACAAAATCGTGGACGGCATGAACGGCCTCGGCATTGCCGAGCTGTTGGGCCTGTCTTCGCCGCCGGCCGACGATGGCGGCCATCCTGGGCTGCGCCAGATCGGTTTCACGATCGGTGTCATTGCGCTCGGCGCCAAGATGGCGCGGGTCGATGGCGAAGTGTCGGAGGCCGAGATCGACGCATTTCGCGCCTTCTTTCAGGTGCCGTCCGGAGAGGAAGCCAACGTCCAGCGTTTTTTCGATCTGGCCAAGCGCGACGCCGGCGGTTTCGAGACCTATGCGCGGCAGGTGGCGGCGCTCTTTCCCGACGCGCCGGAGATTCTCGAGAATGTGATCGAAGGTCTCTTCAGCATCGCGCAGGCTGATGGCCAGATCGATGCGGCGGAGGCCGACTATCTGGCCAAGGTGGCGCGCATTTTCGGTTTGGAAAGCTCGCGTTTCGAGCGCGCCAAGGCCGCCGCGCTCGGTGTCGTCGAATGCGAGCCGTGCGTCGTGCTGGGCATCGATCCACTGGCGACCGACGAGCAGATCCGTGAAGCGTGGCTGCGCCAGGTTCGCGCCAATCATCCCGACAAGTTGATGGCGCAAGGCTTGCCGGAGGAAGCCATCGCCATGGCCAATCGCAAACTCGCCCTGATCAACGATGCCTATGATCGCCTGCGCCGGGAGCGCGGCCTGGTCGCTGCCTGACGTGAAACTCGTCGAGCAGCCATCGCCCAATCACGCGCCGCGCCCCGTGGGAGCGGCCGTCGATATCCTGGTGCTGCACTACACCGAGCTGCCGCTGCGGGAGTCACTCGACATCCTGTGCGACGACACGCGAGAGCATCGCGTGAGCTCGCACTATGTCCTTGCCGAAGACGGCACGGTCTACCGTCTCGTCGCAGAAGACCGTACCGCCTGGCACGCCGGCCGCTCGTGGTGGCGTGGTCGCGAAGCATTGAATGCCACGTCGATCGGTATCGAGATCGTCAACCTGCACGGTGATCGCCACGACTACCCGCCGGGCCAGATCGCGGCGCTGATCGAACTCTGCGAAGGCATCGTTGCGCGCCATCCTGCCATCGAACCGCGCAATGTCGTCGGCCACTCCGACATCGCGCCGCAGCGCAAGGTCGATCCGGGTCGCCGTTTCCCCTGGAGGGTCTTGGCCGACGCCGGCATCGGGGTCTGGCCGAGGGCCGGGGCGCGACCGCTGGACGGCGATTTTCAGAAGGCCTTGCAGCGTTTCGGTTATGCCCCTCCGGTCGCCGTTCCGCCGAAGGAGGTCATAAAGGCCTTCCAGCGTCATTTTCGGCCGGCTCGAGTGGACGGCATGGCCGATCCCGAGACGCGAACGCTGCTGGCCGGGCTGCTTGACCCGCTGGGGGGAGCAGCCTAGTCAGGCGCCCGGGTCAGACGGCTGGATGGCTGCACTCGAACGGGGAACCGATCGGGTGAGGAAAGTCCGGGCTCCACGGAGACACGGTGCCGGTTAACGGCCGGCGGGGGCGACCCCAGGGAAAGTGCCACAGAGAACAGACCGCCGGGCCAGCTTGCTGGCCAGGTAAGGGTGAAACGGTGGGGTAAGAGCCCACCGCGCGACCGGCAACGGAAGCGGCACGGCAAACCCCACCGGGAGCAAGACCAAATAGGGGCGGCACGCCGGGCAACCGGCAGCGGTGTTTCCGCGTCGCCGCCCGGGTCGGTCGCGCGAGGTGCTCGGCGACGGGCATCCCAGAGGAATGGCCATCCATCGCCTTCGGGCGAGGACAGAACCCGGCTTACAGGCCGTCTGACCCCTCTCTTCCCTTTGTTTGGTTCCACACCGCGAGTCGACCTTACAACTGCTTGCGTTCAAGTGTGGTGAGCGCACAATAGATATTGTGTCTAAGGTCTTCAGATTCCTTGTGGATTCCTGTGTTTGTGAATTGCGCCCCAGGCTTTCCCATGGTATCCCATTGTATCCCGTGTAACAGGAAACGCAGGGGCGTGGGGCACCTGCGGCGGGATGTAGGGGGAGAAGGGCCGTGGCATTCCGGTCCGAAATCCTGATCAAGCTCGACAAGAAAGGCCGGGTCCTGTTGCCCGCGGCCTTTCGTGACGAGCTGCCTGCGGATGATCGCGGCGCCTTCGTTCTCTATCACTCCCCCAATGTTTCCGGTGTCGTGAACGGCAACTCGCGCATGGGCTTCGATGCCATGCTGGAGCGGCTGCGGGCCGAGGCCCTCGGCCCCAAGGGTTCGCTGAAGGTTGCGCTGGACGACGAGGCGTTCGATCCGGCGGGCTATCTCTCGGCCGGTGCACGCACCATCGCCATGGAGCCGGACGGCCGCTTCTCCATGCCTGCCGAATTCGTCGAAGCGCTCGATGCCGCCGATGGCGTGATGCTGGTCGGCAAAGTCGAGAAGTTTCAGCTCTGGAATCCGGCGCGCTGGCAGGCCCGCCGCGCCGCCGAGCGCGAGAAGATGGCGGCCTTCGTGCGCAACCTGAGTGGAGGCGACGCATGAGCGCCGACCGCCATATTCCGGTGATGGCTCGCGAAGTCGTCGATGCGCTGCAGCCGCGCGACGGCGGCCGCTATCTCGACGGCACCTTCGGTGCCGGCGGTTACACGACGGCCATGCTCGATCGCGCCGACTGCCAGGTGATCGCCATTGATCGCGATCCCGATGCGATCGCCGCGGGCCAGGTACTGGCCGAACGCTATGCACCGCGTCTGCGCCTGATCGAGGGCCGCTTCGGCGACATGGCCGATCTCCTGTCGGCCGAGGGTGTCGAGGATGTCGACGGCGTTGCGCTCGATCTCGGCGTCTCCTCGATGCAGTTCGATCAAGCGGATCGCGGTTTCTCGTTCCGTGCTTCCGGCCCGCTCGACATGCGCATGGAGAAGAGCGGCGCGTCGGCAGCAGATCTGGTGAACGAGGCCGACGAGACGGAGTTGGCCGACGTCATCTGGCGCTACGGCGAGGAGCGGCGCAGCCGCCGCGTCGCGCGGGCCATCGTCGAAGCCCGCCGCACCAAGCGCATCGACACCACCGGCGAGCTGGCCGAAATCGTGCGCCGAGCTGTCGGTCCGCAGGGCCGGGACGAGAGCGATCCCGCCACGCGCACTTTCCAGGCGCTGCGCATTGCCGTGAACGACGAGCTGGGCGAGCTCGAGCGTGGCCTCGCGGCGGCCGAGCAGGTGCTGGCGCCTGGCGGGCGGCTGGCGGTCGTATCCTTCCATTCGCTGGAGGATCGCGCCGTAAAGGAATTCGTGCGTGCCCGCGCCGGTCGTACGCCGGGGCCGTCGCGCCATGCGCCGCCGCGCGCCGGCCAGCAAGATGCCACGCTGCGCGATCTCACGCGCAAGCCGATGGTGCCGTCGGACGCCGAGATTGCTGCCAATCCGCGCGCCCGCTCGGCGCGCCTGCGCGTTGCCGAGAAGCTCGCCGCTTCCGAGCGTTCTTCCGGGGGCCGCGCATGATCCATCGCGGGCTCATGTTCTGGTCGGTCGCCGCCATCGCTACGGCGGTGGGCCTGTTCACGGTCAAGTACAAGGTGCAGGACCTCGAAGAGCAGATCGACCGTACCAACCAGAAGATCATCGAGAGCCAGCAGGCCACGCATATCCTGCGGGTCGAATGGGCTCATCTCAACGAGGCCGAGCGCATCGAAATGCTCGCCCTGAAGCATCTCAAGCTCGAATCGGCGTCGGTCAAGCAGATTGCCCGGCTCGATCAGCTCAAACCCGAATCTGTCCCCCCGCGGCGCGAAGCACCACTCCCTTCCCCCCCACGTACGGGCAACGACGTCCCCTCGTCGACTTTGCCCGGTGGTGCCCGCGTCGCAGCGGAGGCCGGCAGCCCCTCGCCGGCCTCCGCACCCCCTCCAGGGCGTTCATCCGGACCCACGACGCCCCCTCGACCGGCCCAGCTTCAAGAGCCGGCAACCTCGGGTCCGGTTGGCGACGGCCAGAACGCCGCAGCCTCGATCGATGAGATCCTCTCGCGAAACGAAGGGGGTCGCCGGTGAGACTGTGGCGCAGGTCGGCCTCGCCCGAACCGGCCGCCGCGCAGAGCGCGGCGGCCGGCGCGCGTTACGGGTCGCCGCAGGATCGTCTCAAGGGCGATCTGCAGGAGACCGCCCGCCAGCGGCTGGTGATCGCCTCGGCGCTCTTTGCCGTGGCCTTTGCCGCCGTCGGCCTGCGCATGGGCTACGTGTCGCTGCTTCGCGACGGCGCGGAGCCGACGCAGCGCGTGGCTGCCCGCGGCGGTTCGATCCAGTCGGAGCGTGCCGATATCGTCGACCGTAACGGCGCCGTGCTGGCGACGTCGGTGCCGGTGATGTCGGCGTTCGTCAATCCGCACCTCGTGATCGATCCGCCCGATGCCGCGCGCAAGATCGTGACGGCGCTGCCGGAACTCAAATACGAGGACGTCCGCGAGAAGCTCGAAGCCGACAAGACCTTCTTCTGGATCAAGCGGGGGCTCAGCCCGCGCGAGCATGATCGCGTCAACCGCCTCGGCATTCCCGGCCTCGACTTCCAGGCCGAGGAGCGGCGTATCTATCCGCAGGGCACGGCGGCGGCGCACATCCTGGGCTATGCCAGCGTCGACAATTCCGGCCTCGCCGGTGTCGAGCGCTACTTCGACCAGCAGCTCCAGAGCGGCGAGACGGTTCAGCTCTCGATCGACCTGCGCCTGCAGCGGATGGTCGAGCGTGAACTCGCGCGTGGAATCCAGAAATTCTCGGCGATCGGCGGCACTGCGATCGTGATGGATGCGACCAACGGCGAGATCCTCGCCATGGCGTCGCTGCCGACCTTCAATCCCAACAGCACCAAGACGCTGACCAACGAGGCGCTGTTCAATCGCGCTACGCTCGGCGTCTACGAGCAGGGGTCGACCTTCAAGATCTTCAATACCGCGATGGCGCTCGACACCGGCAAGGTGACGGTCGCCAGCGTCTTCGACGCGACGTCGCCGATCAGGATCGACCGCTTCACGATCAACGACGACCATGCGCAGCGCCGGCCGCTGAACATTGCGGAAATCTTCAGGTACTCGTCCAACATCGGCTCGGCCAAGATGGCGGTCGAGGTCATGGGGCCGGAGGGCCAGCGCGCCTTCCTCGACAAGATCGGCTTCCTGAGACCACTCAACACGCAACTTCCCGAATTGGCCGCACCGCTCTGGCCGCGTCACTGGATGAGAATCAACACCATGACCATCGCGTTCGGTCACGGTATCTCGGTAACGCCGCTGCACCTCGTCACCGGCTCGGCGGCCATGGTGAATGGCGGCATTCTCTATCCGCCGTCCCTGGTCAAACGCACCGAGGCGAGCGACAAGGGCCGCCGGGTCATCCAGACCAAGACTTCGGTGAGCATGCGCCAGCTCCTGCGCCTGAACGCGGTCGAAGGCACCGGCAGGAACGCCAACCTCCCTGGCTACGAGGTCGGCGGCAAGACTGGTACGGCCGAAAAGCCCGGCCGCGGCGGCTACCGCCAGAAAGCCCTGATCAGCTCGTTCGTGGGCATGTTTCCCATGAACGACCCCAAGTTCGTAATCCTCTATTCGCTCGACGAGCCCAAGGGCCTGCCCGAGACCGGCGGCTATGCAACGGCCGGCTGGGTCGCGGCGCCGTCGGTTAAGGTGATCGTGGAGAACATCGCGTCGCTCTATGGCATTCTGCCGGGCGACCTGAAGGAGGGGCTGCCGCCGATCGAGATCGCCTCGACTCCGGTGCCCACGACCGTCGCGCCGCAGCCGCAACTCATGCCGGTCAGCGCTCGACGGTCTCCAGGCGACCATCGCAAGGCTCTGCCGGTCCGCCCGGCCCCCGGGCAGACGGCGGCAGCGCCCAGTCCGGGAGCGCGCGGCGTTGCGTCTGAGTGAGCTCATGCGCCGTAGCGCCGAAGGCACCGCGTCGCCTTCCGCACTCCCGCGCGATCCCATCCTCTCCGGCCTGACACTGGACTCGCGCCGGGTCCGTCCCGGCTTTCTGTTCGCAGCCCTGTCCGGCGCCAAGCAGGATGGCGCAGCCTTCGTGGCCGATGCGGTGAAGAACGGCGCGGTCGCGATCCTCGCCGCGTCCGATGCCGCACTGCCGCCGCTCGATCCCGGCATCGTCGTCCTGCGCGATGGCAATCCGCGCCGGCGCGTGGCGCTGATGGCGGCAGCCTTTGCCGGCCTCCAGCCCGGCATCATCGCGGCCGTGACCGGCACCAACGGCAAGTCCTCGACCGTCCACTTCGTGCGCCACATCTGGTCGACCCTGGGCCTCAGCGCCGCAAGCGTCGGCACGCTCGGCATCGTCTCGCCTGGTCTGGTCCGCGACGGTGGCCTGACGACGCCCGATCCGGTTCAGCTCCATGAAGACATCGCCGCTCTGGCCCGCGAAGGCGTGACGCATCTTGCGATCGAGGCGTCGAGCCACGGCCTCGACCAGCACCGGCTCGATGGCCTCCGCCTGTCGGCGGCGGCCTTCACCAATCTCACGCACGAACATCTCGACTATCACGCCTCGATGGACGACTACTTTGCTGCAAAGGCGCGGCTGTTCGAAGGGCTGCTGCCGGCCGACGGCACGGCGGTGGTCAATGCCGACAGCGACCGAGCCGACGCTCTTGCGACGCTGTGCCGGCGTCGCGGCATCCGCTTCTGGACCTATGGCCTCAAGGGACGCGAGTTCTGCCTGATCGCCGACGATCCGACGCCGACGGGACAGGCGCTTTCTGTCGAGGTGCTGGGCAAGCGCCACGAGATCGCATTGCCGCTGGTCGGTGGTTTCCAGGCCTCCAACGCACTGGCGGCGCTCGGCCTTGTGGTGGCGACGGGCGGCGATCCCGACCGTGCCGTCGCGGGCCTCGCCAGCCTGACCGGCGCGCCGGGCCGGCTGCAGCTCGTCGCGCGGCACCGTTCGGGCGCGGCCGTCTATGTCGACTATGCGCACAAGCCGGAAGCGCTCGAGACGGTTCTTCGCACCTTGCGTCCCTTTGCATGCGGCAAGCTGGTGGTGGTCTTCGGCTGTGGCGGCGATCGCGATCGCGGCAAGCGGCCGGTGATGGGCGAGATCGCCACGCGCCTGGCCGATCTTGCGATCGTCACCGATGACAATCCCCGCAGCGAGGAACCCGAGGCAATCCGCGCCGAGATCCTCCGCGGCATCGCGACCGATCGGAAGAACTGGATCGAAGCCAGGGACGGCCGGCACGCCGCCATCGAGGCGGGCATGGCCGTACTCGCGGGTCCCGACGATCTGTTGCTGATCGCCGGCAAGGGTCACGAGACTGGCCAGACCATCAAGGGCGTCACACACCACTTCGACGATGCCGAGGTTGCGCGCGAGCTGGCGGGAGCCGGCGCATGACCGCGTTGTGGACTTCCGACGAGGTGAAGGCGGCTCTGTCGCCGATCTCGATGACCGCGCCGTTCGAGGCCTCGGGCGTCACCTTCGACAGCCGGGCCGTCGGCAAGGGCGACATCTTCTTTGCGCTGAGCGGCGAGACGACCGACGGCCATGGCTTCGTTGCCGATGCGTTGGCGCGCGGCGCCGCGGCTGCCGTCGTGGCGCGTGACGTTGATGGCGCGCGCGGTACGTTGATCCGCGTTCCCGACACGATGAAGGCGCTGGTCGATCTCGGTCGGGCGGCGCGGGCGCGCAGCAAGGCACGCATCGCCAGCGTCACCGGGTCGGTCGGCAAGACCAGCACCAAGGACGCTTTGCGCGCCATGCTGTCGGCGCAGGCGCCGACCTCGGCCAGCATCGCGAGCTACAACAACCATGTCGGCGTGCCGATCAGCCTGGCGCGCCTGCCGCGCGAGGCGCGCTACGGCGTCTTCGAGATCGGCATGAACCATCCCGGCGAAATCGAGCCGCTGGCCCGCCAGGTCGGCGCGCATGTCGGCGTCGTGACCAATGTGGGGCCGGTCCATATCGGACACATGGGCAGTGAGGAGTCGATCGCCGACGAGAAGGGGTGTCTGTTCGCCGGCATGGCCGAAGGTGCAGTGGCCGTGCTCAATCGCGACAACCGCCACTTCATGCGGCTGGCCGAGAAAGCCCGTCGTTTCGGTGTTTCGCGCGTCGTTAGTTTTGGCCGTGACGAGGCCGCCGACGCCCGGCTCGTCTCATCCGACCTGCAGGATTCGGGTAGCGACCTTGTCGCCTTGATCCATGGCCGGCGGATCGAGTATCGGCTGGGTGCGGCGGGCGAGCACTGGGCGCTGAACAGCGTGGCAGCGCTCGCCGTCGTCGAGGCATTGGGTGCAGATGTCGTGAAGGCTGCCGGCGTGCTGGCCGAGGTGAAGGCCTCACCCGGCCGTGGCGCGCGCCGTCTGTTGAAGTTCGGAGCGGGCACGATCGAGCTGCTCGATGAGAGCTACAACGGCAATCCGGTGTCGATGCGTGCCATGTTGGCGGTGCTGTCGCGGACGGAACCGAAGGCAGGCGGCCGTCGCATGCTGGCGCTGGGCGACATGCGCGAGCTGGGTGACGGCGCGGATGCGCTGCACGCCGATCTCGCCGATGCGGTGGCTGCCAGCGGGGCGACGCAGGTGTTCTTGTGCGGACCTCACATGCAGGCGCTGTGGTCGAAGCTGGCTCCGGCGCAGCGCGGCGTACACCGCCCCGATTCGGCGACGCTCGCCGGTGAATTCGCGGCGGCGCTGCGCGCAGGCGACGTCGTGGCGGTCAAGGGATCCTTGGGATCGAAAATGAAAATCGTCGTGGATGCCGTTGTGGCGGCCAGCGGCGGCGAGGCGGGACGCTAAAGTATGTTTTACAATTTCCTCTATCCGCTGGCGGACGTATTTAGCCCCCTCAATCTCTTCAAGTATCTGACCTTCCGGTCGATCGCTGCCTTCCTGACCGCGCTGGTGCTGAGCTTCCTGATCGGTGGCCCGCTGATTCGCTGGCTGCGCAGCAAACAGAAGCAAGGGCAGCCGATCCGCAACGATGGTCCGGCCAGCCATCTTGTGACCAAGAAGGGGACGCCGACCATGGGTGGTCTCCTGATCCTGATCACGCTCTCGGTTGCGACGCTGATGTGGGCGGACCTGACAAACCACTATGTCTGGATCGTGCTCGGCGTCACGCTCGCCTTCGGCGCCGTCGGCTTCTGGGACGACTTCCTCAAGGTCACCAAGCGCAATCCCAAAGGCGTACCGGGAAAGCTCAAACTCGCTTTTTCGATCATCGCCTCGGGCATCGGCGTCTATCTGGTGGCGCAGGCTTCACCGACGCCCCTGCGCTACATGCTGGCGGTGCCGTTCCTGAAGGACCTGCTGATCCCGCTGGGTGTCGTGGGGTTCGTCGCCTTCGGTGTGCTGGTGATCACCGGCGCTTCCAATGCCGTCAACTTGACCGACGGCCTCGACGGATTGGCGATCGGTCCGGTCATCATGGCCTCGGTGGTGTTCGGCCTGATCGCCTACGTCGTGGGCAACACGATCCTCACGAACTACCTCTACCTGCATCACGTCCCGCGCTCCGGCGAGCTTGCTGTCCTGCTGGCGGCGCTGGTCGGAGCAGGGCTCGGCTTCTTGTGGTTCAACGCGCCACCGGCCATGGTCTTCATGGGCGATACAGGCTCGCTCGCCATCGGCGGTGCGCTGGGTGCGGTGGCGGTGGTCACCAAGCACGAGATCGTGCTCGCCATCGTCGGCGGCCTGTTCGTATTGGAGACGGTTTCGGTGATCGTGCAGGTTCTGTCCTACAAGTGGACCGGCCGCCGCGTCTTCCGCATGGCGCCGCTGCACCATCATTTCGAGCAAAAAGGATGGGCGGAGCCCACCATCGTCTTTCGCTTCTGGATCATCGCCGCCATTCTGGCGATGGCCGGCCTGGCCACTCTCAAGCTGAGGTGAGCGGATGATCGATCTCGCCATCCTCAAGGGTTCGTCGTTCGTCGTGCTGGGGCTCGCGCGCTCCGGCCTGGCGACCGTTCGTGCCCTGACGGCGGCCGGGATCGACTGCACCGCCTGGGATGACAATGCCTCGTCGCGTGAAGAGGCGGCGAAGGCCGGCGCCCGTATCGCCGAGCCGTCGATGATCGACTGGCCGCATGTCACGGCGCTGGTGATGAGCCCCGGCATTCCCAACCGCCTGCCCCAGCCGCATCCGGCAGCCGAGGCTGCGCGCGCTGCCGGCAAGCCCATCATCTGCGACGTGGAGCTGCTGGCGCGGGCCCAGCCGGCAGCTCGGTTCGTGGCGATCACCGGCACCAACGGCAAGTCGACGACGACGTCGCTGATCGGTCACATCCTTCAGGATGCCGGCCTGCGCTGCGAAGTCGGCGGCAATATCGGTCGCGGCGCTCTCGATCTCGCACCGCTGGGCGAGGGTGGCATCTACGTTCTCGAACTGTCGTCCTACCAGCTCGAACTGCTGCAGACTTTCCGCGCCAATGTCGCGATCTGGCTGAACATCACGCCCGACCATATCGATCGTCACGGCGACCTCGCAGGCTATGTCGCCGCCAAGAAGAACATCTTTGCCCGCCAACGCATCGGTGATTGCGCCGTGATCGGCACCGACGACGAGCCCTCGCGCTCGGTCGAGCGCGAGATGGCAGTGCGCACGGGGATCGCCTGTGTGCCGGTGGCACTCGACCGGCCGGTTGCCGGCGGCGTGTCCTACCGTGCCGGCATGCTGATCGATGCCGACGGCTATACCGTCGACTTCTCCGACGTGCCGACCCTGCCGGGCGACCACAATGCCCAGAATGCGGCCTGTGCGTGGGCGACCTGTCGGTGGCTCGACGTGCCGCGCGAGTGGATCGTGAGCGGCCTCCGGAGCTATGGAGGCCTGCCGCATCGCCAGGAGCGCGTGGCAGCGGTCGGTCGCGTCGTCTATGTCAACGACAGCAAGGCGACCAACGCCGACGCGACGGCCCGGGCGCTGTCGTCCTATCGCGACATCTACTGGATCCTGGGTGGCCAGGCGAAAGAGGGTGGCGTCGAGCCGCTCGCGCCCTGGTTCGACCGCATCCGCCACGCCTTTCTGATCGGCGAGGCCACCGACCTTTTCGCCCGTCAGCTCGACGGCAAGGTTTCCTACACTCGCTGCGGCGATCTCCAATCGGCGCTCGATGCGGCCCATGCGCTGGCGCAACGCGAGGCCACGGGGCCTGCCGTGGTGCTGCTGTCGCCGGCCTGCGCCTCGTGGGACCAGTGGAAGAGTTACGAGCATCGCGGCGATGCGTTCCGCGCCATGGCGCGGGCGCTGCCCGGGGCCGAGAGTTTGGGGGGGGCGGCTTGATCCAGGTTCCGCGCGACGACCGCAGTGTTATCGGGCAGTGGTGGTGGACGGTCGATCGCTGGTCGCTGGGCGCCATCCTGGCGATCATGGCATTCGGCGTGCTGTTGACCCTCGCGGCTTCGCCGCCGGCCGCCGAACGAATCGGTGCCGACTCCTTCGTCTTCGCCAGACGTCAGTTCCTCTTCCTTCCGTTGGCGCTCTTGCTGATGCTTGCAATCTCGCTCGCCTCGCCTCGGCACGTGCGCCGGCTGGCGCTGCTGGTGTTCTGCGGCAGCGTGGTGCTGCTGGCGGCGACCTTCGTCATCGGCATCGAAATCAAGGGCGCGCGGCGCTGGATCTCCGTGCCGGGTCTTTCGAGCCTGCAGCCGTCGGAGTTCGTGAAGCCGAGCCTTGCGGTAATCTCCGCCTGGCTGCTGGCGCAGAGCCGGACCGAGCGGCGCGCACCGGGCTACCTTCTGTCCACCCTGCTGGTCGGCGGTGTGCTGGCGCTGCTGGTGCTGCAGCCCGATCTCGGCATGAGCGTCGTCGTGGCCGCCGTATGGGCCGTGCAGCTTTTCGTGGTCGGTCTGCCGATGTGGATCGCAGGCTTCGGCGCCGTCGCGGGAATTGGCGGCCTGGTCGGTGCCTACTTCATGTTCAGCCACGTCCGCAGCCGCTTCGATCGCTTCCTCGATCCGTCGTCGGGCGACAACTATCAGGTCAACACCTCGCTGGAAGCCTTCATGAACGGCTCGCTGTTCGGCCGCGGACCCGGCGAGGGCACGGTGAAGGCTCAGCTTCCCGACGCCCATACAGACTTCGTCATGGCCGTTGCAGGCGAGGAATTCGGTCTCATCGTCTGCCTGCTGATCCTCTGTCTGTTCGGCTTCGTGACGCTGCGCTCGATGTCGCGCGCCTCGAAGGAAACGAGCCTGTTCATCACCCTGGCCGCGACCGGCCTTGCGGTGCAGTTCGGCTTGCAGGCGGCCATCAACATGGCTTCGACCATCCAGCTCATTCCCGCCAAGGGCATGACCTTGCCGTTCATTTCCTACGGCGGGTCGTCTGCCCTGGCGATGGCGATCTGCGTCGGCATGATGCTGTCGCTGACGCGCGAACATGCCGGCCTGCGGGAGGCGGTTTGATGGCGGCAGTCGGCCCCGTTGTCCTCGCGACCGGCGGCACCGGCGGGCATGTGTTTCCGGCCGAGGCGCTGGCGGGCGAGCTCGAGGCCCGGGGCGTTCCGTTCACCCTGGTGACGGATTCGCGTGGCCGGCAGTGGCAGGGCGCGCTGTCGCGCCGTCCGATCCATTACATCCGGTCGGCCAGCCCGACGGGTTCCCTGAAGGGCAAGGCGAAGGCCCTGTTGACCCTGGCGGTCGGCCTGTTCGATGCGTGGCGCGTGCTGGGCCGTATCGCACCGTCGGCGGTGGTCGGGTTCGGCGGCTACGCTTCGGTGCCGACCATGGTCGCCGCCCGTCTGCGCCGCCTGCCGGCGATGCTGCACGAGCAGAACGCCGTGCTGGGTAAGGCAAACCGCATGGTCCAGGGCAGCGCCGGGCTGATTGCAACGTCGTTTGAGCGTACCCGCTTTGTCCCCGCTGACGATACACGCGCACGGCTTGTCGGCAATCCGGTGCGGGAGCCGGTGCGGGCGTTGCGCGCCTTGCCCTACCGTTCCCCGAGCGACGGCCGCATCATCGACGTGCTGGTGTTCGGCGGCAGCCAGGGGGCCGCCTCGTTCAGCCAGGTCGTGCCTCAGGCGCTTCTCTCCCTGTCGCCGGTCCTGCGGCCGCGACTCAGGGTCGTGCAGCAATGCCGCGCCGAGGATCTCGGCAGCGTCCGCAAGATCTACGCCAAGCACGGCGTCGTGGCGGAGCTGGCGCCGTTCTTCTCCGACCTGCCGCAGCGCATCGCCGCGGCGCATCTCGTGATCGGCCGCTCCGGCGCTTCGACCGTGGCCGAACTGGCAACAATCGGCCGGCCGTCGATCCTGATCCCGTATCCTTACGCGGCCGACGATCATCAGACGGCCAATGCCCGTGCCTTCGAGGCGACGGGCGCCTGCATTGTCGTGCCGCATGCGTCGTTCGATGCCGCGACGCTGGCCGACCATCTTAGGGCGCTGTTCGAGGCACCGGAGCGGCTTGCCGCGATGGCCGCCGCCGCGCATGGCGCCGGTCGCCCCGACGCCGCCGCACGGCTCGCCGACGTCGTGGTCGAGCTCACCGGCCTTTCTCTCCAGCCTTCAGGAGTACCCGCATGAGGGCACTGCCGCTCGACCTCGGATTGATCCACTTCGTCGGCATCGGCGGCATCGGCATGTCCGGTATCGCCGAGGTCCTGCATAATCTCGGCTACAAGGTCCAGGGCAGCGACGTTGCCGAGGGCGCCAATACGCGGCGCCTCGGCGACCTCGGTATCAAGGTGTCCATTGGCCATCGCGCCGACAACATCTCCAACGCCCAGGTCGTGGTCGTTTCGAGCGCCGTCAAAAAGGACAATCCGGAGGTTTTGGCTGCCCGGGCGCGCCTTGTGCCCGTGGTGCGCCGCGCCGAGATGCTCGGCGAGCTGATGCGGCTTAAGTGGTCGATTGCCGTCGGCGGCACGCACGGCAAGACGACGACCACCTCCCTGGTCGCCTCGATGCTCGATGCGGGCGGCCTCGATCCCACGGTCATCAACGGCGGCATCATCAACGCCTATGGCACCAACGCCCGGCTGGGCGAAGGTGACTGGATGGTCGTGGAATCGGACGAGTCCGACGGTTCTTTCCTGCGCCTGCCCGCGACCATCGCCGTCGTTACCAACGTCGACCCTGAGCACCTCGACCACTACGGCACCTTCGACGCGCTGCGCGACGCCTTCGTCCGGTTCGTCGAGAACATTCCCTTCTACGGTTTCGCCGTCCTCTGCTTCGACCATCCCGAGGTCCAGGCGCTGCTGCCGCGCGTCGCCGATCGCCGCATCATCACCTACGGTATCGGCGCCAATGCCGACGTCCGCGCGATCAACCTCAAGCTCGACCGCAGCGGAGCCGACTTCGACGTGATGATCGAGCACCGCGCCACCAACGAGTCGCGGACCATCACCGGACTGCGCCTGCCGATGTTCGGCCAGCACAACGTCCAGAATGCGCTGGCTGCGATCGCCGTGGCGCAGGAGATGGGCCTGCCCGACGAGACGATCCGTCGGGCGCTTGCGTCTTTCGCCGGCGTGAAGCGGCGCTTCACCAAGACCGGCGAGGCACATGGCATCACGGTAATCGACGATTACGGCCACCATCCCGTCGAGATCGCCGCGGTGCTGCGCGCCGCGCGCCAGGCCTATGGCGGGTCGGGCCGCGTGATCGCCGTAATGCAGCCGCATCGCTATTCGCGGCTGGGGGCGCTGCGCCACGAGTTCGCGACCTGCTTCAGCGATGCCGATGCGGTAATCATCGCCGACGTCTATGCCGCGGGCGAGGCGCCGATCGAGGGCGTCAACCGCGACATGCTGGTCGGCCTGGTCCAGCGCGCCGGCCATCGCGATGTCACGCCGCTCGGCGGCCCGGGCGACCTGCCGGCGATGATCTGGCAGGTGGCGCGTCCCGGCGACGTCGTGGTCTGTCTTGGCGCTGGCAACATCACGGCCTGGGCCCATGCGTTGCCCGGCCAGATCCAGCAGCTTGCCGCCGAGAAGGCGGGGCCGCGCGCCGTGGCGAATGATTCCGGATCGGTCGCATGATGGCGCTCGCGACATCCACCCCCCACCTCATCGACCGGCTGCCCCGGCCGCGGGGCCGGCTGACGGCCGACGCGCCGCTCGGGCCGCAGACTTGGTTCCGTGCCGGCGGCCCGGCCGAGGTGCTGTTCCGCCCGGCTGACGTCGAGGATCTCTCGTCCTTTCTGGCGGCTCTGCCGGCGGACGTGCCGGTGACGGTGCTGGGCGTGGGCTCAAACCTGCTGGTGCGCGACGGTGGTGTGAAGGGTGTCGTCATCCGTCTGATGCGCGGCTTCACCGGCATCGAGGTCGAAGGCCATGAGGTCGTCGCCGGAGCGGGGGCGCCGGACCTCAACGTGGCGCTGACGGCGCGAGACCACGCGCTGGCCGGTCTGGAGTTCCTGAGCGGCATTCCGGGGACGATCGGCGGTGCTCTGCGTATGAATGCCGGTGCTTATCAGGGCGACCTCGCACAGGCGCTGATTTCGGCCGAAGCCGTCGATCGTACCGGCGGAGTCCACAAGGTCACTGCTGCCGATTTGGGCTTCACCTATCGCCACAGCGAGGCGCCGGCCGACTGGATCTTCACCTCGGCCCGTCTGGCTGCGACGCCGGGCGACCAGCTCGTCATCGCCCGGCGTATCGCCGAGATCGACGCGGCACGTACAGACTCTCAGCCGCGTAGCCGCACCGGCGGGTCGACTTTCGTCAATCCGCCCGGTCATAAGGCCTGGGAGCTGATCGATCGGGCCGGATGCCGCGGGCTGCGCATCGGCGAGGCGCAGGTCTCGGAGAAGCATTGCAACTTCCTGATCAACCTCGGTGCGGCCACGGCCGCCGATATTGAGGCGCTGGGCGAGGAAGTGCGTCGCCGTGTGTTCGAGCAGAGCGGTGTTCGGCTCGAGTGGGAAATTCGTCGTATTGGAGTTCCGGCATGACGCGTCGTGTCGCGGTCCTGATGGGCGGTTGGTCGCCCGAGCGTGAGGTTTCGCTGGTGAGCGGCAAAGCCTGCGCCGAAGGCTTGCGTGAAGGTGGGCACGAGGTCATCGAGTACGACGTGAAACGCGACCTGCGCGCGCTGGTCGATTTCCTGCGCCCGGCGGCGGGTGGCGGACCCGACGTCGTGTTCAACGCGCTGCATGGCCGCTACGGCGAGGACGGTTGCATCCAAGGGGTGCTGGAAATCATGCGCGTGCCCTACACGCACTCCGGTCTCCTGGCCTCGGCCATTGCCATGGACAAGCCGATGGCACGCCACGTCTTCACCTCGCTTGGCCTGCGCGTGGCCGAAGGCAAGGTGATCGAGCGGCGGTCGCTGGCATCGGGCGATCCCATGCCGCGCCCTTATGTGGTAAAACCAATCGACCAAGGTTCCAGCGTCGGTGTGCATATCGTGCGCGAAGGCGACAATCTCGCAGCTGTCGAAGCCGCCGAAGCCGCGTTTGGCGAGCGTGTGCTGATCGAGAAGTTCGTCCCCGGTCGCGAACTCACCGTCGCGGTGATGCACGACAAGGCCGTCGCGGTCACCGAACTCAGGCCAAAGACCCGGTTCTACGACTACGAGGCCAAGTACACCGACGGCATCACCGAACACCTGGTTCCGGCGCCGATCCCTGAAGACGTTTACGAGCTTGCCAAGCAATGGGCACTCATGGCGTTCCAGGCGCTTGGCTGCGATGGCCTGGCGCGCGCCGATTTCCGTTGGGACGATTCTCAGCCCGGCACGTCCGGTCTGGTCATCCTCGAGCTCAATACCCAGCCCGGCATGACGCCGCTCTCGCTGGCGCCGGAGCAGGCGAAGTGGGCCGGCATTTCCTGGCCGGAACTCATGACCTGGATGATCGATCACGCGAGGTCCCCGGTGTGACCACGACCCCCAAGAAAGCCGCTCCAAAGGCCGGTACCGCCCGGCGCGACTACGACCGCCGCAAGAAGCGCGCGCCGATCCGCAAGTCCGGCCGGCCGTTCTGGCGCCAGCCGCTGCTGCTTGGCGTCATCGTGCTGCTATTGGGCTGCGGTGGTGGGGGCGGCTGGTGGGCCTGGCATGAGGGCTGGCTGGTCGAGGCGCAGAACCGGATCGATGCAGCGTCGCGCGCCGTCGTTGGCGCCATCACGCCGTTCAAGCTGGCCGATGTCACGGTCGAGGGCCGCGACTATGTCGAGCGCAGCGCCATCCTGGCCGCACTGAACGTGAGCCGCGGTGATTCGCTCCTCGGCATCGACCTGCAGGCCTCGCGGCGGCGGCTCGAAGCGATCGACTGGGTCGAGTGGGCCACGGTCGAACGCCGCTTGCCGGACACGCTCTATGTCACGCTGAAGGAGCGTCGCGCCGTCGCGATCTGGCAGAACGGCAACGAGTACACGCTGATCGACAAGAACGGCCGCACCGTGCGCGCAAGCCGCATGCCGCCAGGTGCCGAAAGCCTGCTGCTGCTCGGCGGTCCGGGTGCGCCCGAACATGTCGGCGATCTGCTGCTGCTGCTGACCTACGAGCCGGCCGTGTCCCGGCAGCTGCGCGCGGCGGTCTGGGTCGGACAGCGCCGCTGGAATCTGGTTCTGAACAATGGCGTCGAGATCTGGCTGCCGGAGGAGGACGCTGTCGCGGCTCTGCAGCAGCTCGCCAAACTCGACGGACAGCACAAGCTGCTGTCGCGCGAGTTCGGCGTCGTCGATCTCAGATTGCCCGACAAGCTTTATCTCAGAAAACGCAACACGGGCGAGCCTACGCCCGGGCCGGCGTGATATTGATGTGATACTGGACGTGTACGCGTAGAGACGGGGGACATCGTGGCGAAGACGAGAAACGGCGTCATTGCAGCGCTCGACATCGGAACCAACAAGGTCGTTTGCTTCGTGGCGCGCGTGGACGGGCAGGGGCTTCGGGTCGTCGGCATCGGGCATCAGCCGGCGCAGGGCATGCGCTGCGGCAACATCGTCGACATGGAAGCCGCTACGCGGGCGATCTCGTCAGCCGTGTCGACCGCCGAGGAAATGTGTGGCGAGCACGTCCGGGACGTCATCGTGGGAGTGAGCGGCGGGTCGGCCGCCTCGCACAACCAGAGCCTCGAAGTCGCGATCGGCCATCACGAGATCGGTGAGCGCGACGTCCGGCGCGTCCAGCAGCACATCCAGTTGCCTGCGGAGACCGCTGACCGCGACATCATCCACTCCGCCGCTATCGGCTACTCGGTCGACGGCACGCCGGTACGGGACGCGCGCGGCATGTTCGGCGAGCGGCTGGGGGTCGATGTCCATCTGGTGACCGCGGCCAGCGGCGCCATGCGCAACCTCCAGGTCTGCGTGCGCCGCGCCCACCTCGAGATCGCCGACCGGGTCGTGGCCGCCCATGCCGCCGGGCTGAGCTCCCTGGTCTCCGACGAGCGCGACCTCGGTGTCACCCTCATCGACATGGGCGCCGGCACCACCTCGATCGCCGTCTTCTATGAAGGCCACCTCGTGCACGTCGACTCGATCCCCGTCGGTGGCGAGCATGTGACGCGAGACATCGCCCGTGGCCTGTCGACGCCGCTGGCGCATGCAGAGCGGATGAAGACGCAGATCGGCCGTTCCGTCGCTAAGCCCAACGACGAATACGACATCATCGACGTGCCGTTGATCGGCGAAGAAGATCGTACGCGTCCCAATCACATCCCCCGGTCGATTCTCGTCGGTATCATTCGACCGCGCGTCGAAGAGACGTTCGAACTGGTGCGTAGCCGGCTCGAGGCGAGCGGTGTGGATAAGTTGGCCGGTGGACGTGCGGTTCTGGTGGGCGGCGGCTGCCAACTCGATGGCGTGCCGGAAGTTGCGGCAGCGATCCTGAACAAGAAAGTTCGTACCGGCGCGCCGCTCAGGCTCGCGGGACTCGCGGATTCGACAGGCGGGCCGGCATTTTCTGCGGCCGCGGGTCTTCTGTCGTTCGCGCTTCACAACCACGCTGTCACGCAAAGTCAGCCCGCCGCTTCGGAAGCACCGGCAACGCGCATCGGTCGGATTGGCAGTTGGATACGGGAAAATTTTTAGGCAATATGTTGTATGGGGAATGGCAATCCCCAACAGGCTGTAGATAGAAAGAATAAAAAGCCGGTGGCGGTGAAGGGACTCCACCCAAAAAGGGGTCTCACGCCGACGCTCCGAGC